>TARA_R110000787_G_scaffold86285_12_pt1 | contig 45851 bp, 42 predicted proteins | sample TARA_R110000787 | Tara Oceans TARA_R110000787 (sample SAMEA4397920) | marine metagenome | biome: Polar Biome; feature: [DCM] deep chlorophyll maximum layer (ENVO:01000326); material: water (ENVO:00002006), including particulate matter (ENVO:01000060) such as... | depth 35 m | reverse complement strand
AAGTGATTAGCAACTAATTCTAAAGCCATAGCAATAGTGGTTAGTATAAATCCCTTTAAGTAATTGCCCTTTAATGCCAATAAGATTCCACTTAAAACCAAGGGCATATAAGCAATTGCATGAGCTTTGGCATTATGACCTACTCCCAAAATAATTATTAAATAGGTAGAAAAACCAAACGCTAAGGCACCTACGAAAGCTAATTTATAATCTAGTTTTAAAACCAAAAATAAAATATACATTCCTATAAAATACAGAAATAAATAATCTGCGGGTCTAGGTAAAAACCTAAGAGTAAGGTCTAATTTTTTAATATAGTTATGTGGATATTTCGCTCCTAATTGATAGGTTGGCATTCCTCCAAAAGCACCATTGGTCCAATAAGTCTCTTCACCAGTTGATTTCCTAAAATCATTTTGCTGTTTAGCCATTCCGGTATATTGAACAATATCGCTTTGGAAAATCTTTTTTCCTTGCAACACTGGACTAAAATAAGCCAGAGAGATTATTACAAATAAAATAAAAACAATAAAATGTGGTAGGAATTTATATAAACGCTGCATCATGTTTTTTAGAAATAAATGGGGAATTTATGAAAAATTGTGCATTTCCTTTAAATAAATAAGAAAAGAACTTATTTAAATTTATTCTACTTCTTCATAATCTACATACTCACCAACTTCAGGGTTAGAAGTTTTTGTGTTTGCCTGAGATTTATCAATAGTAATGTTACCCTCTTCTTTGGGTTTTGTAGAAGTATTATTAAAAGGATCACTCCCAAAAGCCTGTCCGAAACGTTCATTCGCTTTTTTTGCAATATATTTCATCAAATATGGCTTAGAAAATTTAAAAATAATCTTTAAACCATAGTATACCAGAAGTATAATTAATATCGTTTGTAAAAAAGAATTCATAGTAGTAATTAAAATCTTTTCAAAAATACAAATAGAATAGATAATTTAAGAAAAACTACTATTAAATAAATGATAAATATATATCTTTGAACTTAACCGAATATCATATGAAAATCAAACAAGGCGGAATCTTTTTCCTTTTATTATTCAGTTATCTATCTGTTTTTGCACAATATACAGAGACCATAAACTCAAACAGACCTGGTTTTTCGCAAGGAGCTTTTTCTGTAGGAACACAAATCCTTCAATTTGAAGCTGGTTTTGGATTGGGTAAAGAAGAACACAATCTATTAAATACGGAAACCAGCGCTTTTATTATTGATTATAATGTTAGGTATGGAGTTTGGAAAGAAGAATTAGAAGTAAGTTTGATTGGTGCGTATCAATCCAATTCAATTACTTTATTAGAAAATGGAAGCACTTACAAAGAAAGTAATTTCACCTCCAATACCTTAGGAGCAAAATATTTGTTTTTTGATCCATACCGCAAAAAAGAATTAGAAAAGCCAAACCTATATAGCTGGAAAGCTAATAATGGTTTTCACTGGAAAGATTTAATTCCAGCCATATCAATCTATGCCGGAGCCAATTTTGATCAAGCAGATAACCCATTAACTCATACTCCTAATAACAAAATAACTTTCTTTACGGAAGAAGTAGAAACAGGAATGGAGATAAGTCCAACGGTTGCTATTGCAACTCAGAACAACTGGGGAAGTTGGGTTTTTGTCATCAATCTTATTGGTGAACGATTTACATTGGATGAAAAATCATATTCATATATCTTAACGTTAACACATACATTTAATGCAAAACTTTCTGCATTCATCGAAAATCAAGGTATAAAAAGTGATTTTTACGCAGATCAAATTTTCCGTGGTGGAGCAGCGTATTTAGTTACTAAAGATTTTCAAATAGATGCTGCTGTATTATTAAACATTAAAGATACTCCGTCTAGACTATACGGTAGGTTGGGTGTTTCTTATAGATTTGATATGCACAAAAAAGATGAATTTATAGAAGATAAAGGCAAAGCTGGTAGAGAAAAGAAAAAAGAAGAAAAGAATACTACAAAAAAGAAAAAAGGAGATAAAAAGAGTAAACGAAAAGATAGTCTCGAACTTGAAGATGACGGAGGAAATTAGCATTAATATTTTATGATTGAAGTAAAAGAAATAAAATCTAAAAAGGAATTATTACAATTCGTAAAGTTCCCTTTTTCTTTATATAAAGATTGCAAATACTGGGTGCCACCTCTCACTAATGATGAGCTGGAAACATTAGACAAGGTAAATAACCCTGTATTTAAAAATGCCGAAGCAACTTATTTTTTAGCTTATAATGAAGGTAAAATAGTTGGACGTATTGCAGCAATAATTAATCACATTGAAATAAACGAACTCCACAAGAAAAAAGTGAGATTTGGTTGGCTAGATATGATTGATGACATAGCAGTTACCAAAGCATTATTGCAAAAGGTCTATGATATAGGTAAAGAAAACAATCTCGAATATGCTGAAGGCCCTGTTGGATTTTCTAATATGGAAAAAGCAGGAATCTTAACATTTGGTTTTGAGGAATTAAATACCATGATTACGTGGTATCAATATCCTTATTACGCAGAGCATTTAAAATCTCTAGGCTATGACAAACAAGCAACTTGGGTGGAATTTCGATTGAACAACCCTAGTGAAACTTCTGCCAAAGTAAAAAGGTTTTCAGGGCTCATCAAAGAGAAATATAATTTAGAAGTAATTCGTTTTAAAAAGAAGAAAAACATATTGCCTTATGTAGATGATATGTTTGGATTATTGAATAAAACATATAATTCACTTCAGACTTTTGTTCCTATTCAACAATATCAAATAGATCATTATAAAGAAAAATACTTCAATTTTATTAATCCAGAGTACATTACTTGTATTTTGGATAAGAATAAAAAATTAATCGCCTTCTCCATAGTAATGCCTTCCTTTTCAAAAGCATTAAAAAAGGCTAACGGTTCTTTATTTCCTTTTGGTTGGTACCATTTAATGAAAGCTCAAAAAAAGAATGATACAGCTGCCTTTTATTTAATTGGTGTGGATCCAGAATATCAAGGAAAAGGGGTCACGGCAATAATATTTGAGGAAATGGGCGCTATTTTTAGGCAAAAAGGGATTGTACAAACAGAAACCAATCCTGAACTTGAAGAAAATGTTGCAGTTCAGCAATTATGGAAAGACAATAGTCCTGTAAAGCACAAGGAACGTAGTACTTTCAGAATTGATTTATAACAAAAAATAGATGTTTTTAAAAAACAGTTTTACTTACTTTTCTTTAGTATTAATTTTTCTTTTCGTTTCATGTAAACCGAACTCATCGCTACCAGATCCATTAACTGCAGGCTGGAAAGGGAAAAAAGTTTGCGAATTATTAGAAGAAAATAAATCTCAAAGAATCTTAAAATGTACTTTTGCTCCTGGTATTGGCCATGAACCACATTTTCATCTTCCACATTTTGGTTATACGCTTACAGGAAGTACTTTTAGAATAAAAGATACTAAGGGCACAAGAGAAATTAACGTAAAAACGGGTAGCTACTTTAATAGTAATGGAACCCAATGGCACGAAGTACTAAATATTGGTGATAGCACTGCTATTTTTCTTATAATAGAACCGAAATAAATTATTCTCCAAAAGCTGCAGCAACTGCGGCAGAAAGTCTTTTATAAGTACCGTTTTCTAATCGTTCTCTAATTGCTGAAAATGCCGTTAATGTTAAATCAACATCTTCTAAAGTATGAGTAGACGTTGGAATCATACGCAATAATATAAGTCCTTTCGGAATTACAGGATAAACGACAATAGAACAAAATATCCCATGATTTTCGCGTAAATCTTTCACCAATGCCATAGCTTCTGGTACAGAACCTTTTAGATAAACTGGAGTTACACAAGATTGTGTAGTTCCTATGTCAAATCCTCTTTCTTTAAGACCTCCTTGTAATGCTCTTACATTTACCCAAAGTTTTTCTCTTAACTCCGGCATCGAACGTAACATATCTAAACGCTTTAATGCTCCTTCTACTAACTGCATTTGTAGAGATTTAGCAAACATTTGTGAACGTAGGTTGTATTTTAAGTAGTTGATAATTTCTTCTTCAGCAGCAATAAAAGCTCCTGTACTTGCCATAGACTTAGCAAAAGTGGCAAAATATACATCGATATCATCTTGTACTCCTTGCTCTTCTCCAGCTCCAGCTCCAGTTTTACCTAGCGTACCAAAACCATGTGCATCATCCACAAATAATCTAAAGTTATATTTTTTCTTAAGAGCAACAATTTCTTTTAATCTCCCTTGTTCTCCACGCATACCGAAAACTCCTTCTGAAATTAAAAGGATACCTCCACCACTTGCTTTTGCCATTTTAGTAGCTCGTTGAAGATTTTTTTCAATGCTTTCTAGGTCATTGTGCTTATAAGTAAAACGTTTTCCTAAGTGCAAACGAACTCCATCTATAATACATGCATGTGCATCTACATCATAAACGATTACATCGTCTTTTGAAACTAAAGCATCAATGGTAGACACCATTCCTTGATATCCAAAATTTAGTAAATAAGCAGCTTCTTTATTTACAAATTCTGCTAACTCATTTTGTAATTGCTCATGAAGATCAGTATGACCACTCATCATTCTAGCTCCCATTGGGTAAGCAGAACCATATTTTATACCAGCTTCAGCATCAGCCTTTCTAACTTCTGGGTGATTTGCTAAACCAAGATAATCATTGATACTCCAAGTAATCACTTCTTTTCCTTGGAATTTCATACGGTTTGAAATTGGTCCTTCTAATTTAGGAAACACAAAATAACCTTCAGCTACTTCTGCCCATTTACCTAGAGGCCCCTTGTTCTTATATATCTTTTCGAATAAATCTTTCGTCATTATAGTAAGTTTCTGTATATGGGCAAAAATACTGATTTTTTACAGTATGACCACACACTTTATTAGAAGAAATTAACACGAAAAAAGCCACTATTAATAGCGGCTTTAATATTATTTATATAATTAATATATTATTTTACGTATTTTATTTCAGAATCTTCTGTTATTTTACTATCAAAGAAACCTTGTTGCTCCATCCATTTATCACTATATACTTTACTCATATAACGGGAACCATGATCTGGAAAAATAACTACTACTACACTGTCTTTATCAAAAACTCCTTCGTTGTTAAGCTGTTTTACACCTTCGATAGCTGCACCACTTGTATAACCAACGAATAATCCTTCATTACTAGCAATTTCTCTTGCAGTATGAGCACTACCTTCATCAGTTACTTTTACAAAACGATCAATCTGATCAAAATCTGTTGCAGATGGAATTAAATTTTTACCTAATCCTTCAATTCGATAAGGATATATTTCATCCTCATCAAACGCTCTTGTTTCATGGTATTTTTTTAATACCGAACCATAAGCATCGATACCAATAATATTTACCTCACTATTTTGTTCTTTTAAATAACGAGCTATTCCAGAAATAGTTCCTCCTGTTCCGCTACAAGCAACTAAATGAGTAATCTTACCTTCTGTTTGTTTCCAAATTTCTGGTCCTGTAGAGTTATAATGAGCTTCAATATTTAATTCATTAAAGTATTGATTGATATAAATAGAACCTTCAGTTTCTTTATGTAATTTTTTAGCTACTTCGTAATAAGACTTAGGATCATCTGCAGGAACGTGAGCCGGGCAAACATAAACCTCTGCTCCCATCGTTTTAAGCATATCGATCTTGTCTGGAGATGATTTTGAACTTACTGCAAGAATACATTTATATCCTTTTACAATACTAACCATTGCTAAACTAAATCCAGTATTACCACTGGTAGTTTCAATAATAGTATCGCCAGGATTTAAAATTCCTTTACGTTCAGCTTCTTCAATAATATATAGTGCAATTCTGTCTTTAGTAGAATGTCCTGGGTTGAAACCTTCTACTTTTGCGTAGAAGCTTCCTTTAAAATTAGAAGTTATCTTGTTAAGCTTAATTAAAGGAGTATTTCCTATAAGCCCTAACATATTGTCATAGACATTTAAATCTTCTTTCATATAAGGTATCTCTTTTATAAGATATGATTAAAAATCATAGTTTTTTAACGGTACAAATTTACAATAAAAATATTAACTAGTCCTTAATACCTTCTAAATCTAATAGAAAAGCATAAGATCTAGCATACTTTTTTAAGGCATTAAATCGTCCAGAAGCACCACCATGACCAGCTTCCATGTTAATATGAAGTAACAATAAATTATCGTTAGTTTTCATGTCTCTTAGTTTAGCAACCCATTTAGCTGGTTCCCAATATTGAACTTGAGAATCGTGTAACCCTGTTGTTACTAATAAATTAGGGTATGATTTTGCTTCTACTTGATCATAAGGAGAATAAGAAGTCATATATTCATAATAATCTTTTTCATTAGGATTTCCCCACTCATCATATTCACCTGTTGTTAATGGAATAGAGTCATCTAACATGGTGGTAGTAACATCTACAAAAGGTACTGCAGCCACAACTCCATTATAGAGTTCAGGAGCCATATTGGTTATTGCTCCCATTAACAAGCCACCTGCCGATCCTCCATTTGCATATAAATGTTCTGAAGAGGTGTATTTTTCTTCAATTAAATATTTTGAAACATCTACAAAATCGGTAAAAGTGTTTTTCTTATTAAATAATTTTCCGTCTTCATACCAGTTTCTTCCTAGATACTCACTACCTCTAACATGAGCAATTGCAAAAATAAAACCTCGGTCTAACAAACTTAGTCTAACTGTCGAAAAGTAAGGATCTACCGTACTTCCATAAGAACCATACGCATATAATAACAAAGGATTTTTTCCATTCATTTTCATTCCTTTTCTATATACCATAGAAACTGGCACTTTTGTACCGTCTGCGGCAGTAGCCCATACTCTTTTAGAATCGTAATTATTTTTATCAAATTTCCCTCCTAAAACTTCTGTTTCTTTCAATACAGTTTGTTCTTTTGTTTCCATATTAAAATCAATAATGGATGAAGGAGTTGTTAAAGAGTTATAAACATAACGAAGTATCTTTGAATCAAACTCTGGATTTACAGATGGAGAAGCAGTATAAGTCTCACTTTCGAAAGGCAAATAGTACTCATTTGTCCCATCCCATTCTACAATTTTAATTTTATTTAATCCGTTATTTCTTTCAGTGATAACATAATAATCTTTAAATATTTCTATGTCTTCTAATAATACCTCGGCTCTATGTGGAATCATATCCACCCAATTTTCCATTAACGTTTTATCATCTGGAGTCTTCATTAACTTAAAGTTAGTTGCTCCGTCTTTATTGGTTAAAACATAAAATGAATCTTCATAATGAGAAATATTATATTCCAATCCTCTTACTCTAGGTTGAAATATTTTAAACTCTTCAAAAGGGGTATCGGCATTAAGTATTCTATACTCTGTAGTTAATGTACTATAACAGCCAATTACAATAAACTTTTTAGACTTTGTTTTATAAACAAATGTTCCAAATGTTTCATCATCTTCCGTGAAAATTAATTCATCCTTTTCTGCTGAAGCCCCTAAACGATGTCTATATATTTTATTTGAACGCAAGGTTTGTTCATCTTTTTGAGTATAAAATAATGTCTCATTATCATTTGCCCAAGTAGAACCTCCGGTAGTTAGTGGGATATTTTCTTCAAGCAATGCTCCTGTTACCAAATCTTTTATATAAATGGTATACTTTCTTCTACTTACCGTATCTACTCCAAATGATATTTTTGTATTATCAGGACTTACACTTAAACCAGATAAACTATAATACGAATGTCCTTCAGCCATATCATTTACGTTAAACAATAACTCTTCGGCAGCTTCTAAGCTATCTTTTTTACGGGTATAAATTGGATAATCCTTCCCTTTTTCGAATTTTGTAATGTAATAATAACCGTTATATTTATAGGGTACAGATTCATCATCTTCCTTAATTCGACTTTTCATTTCCTCAAACAAATCCTTTTGAAGGTCATTGGTATGAGCTGTCATCTTTTCGTAATAATCATTCTCCCGTTCTAAATAATCAATCACTTCATCATTTTCAGGTTGATTTAACCAATAATAATTATCGATCCTTACATCACCATGCTTTTCTAAATGCTTTTCAATTTTTTCTGCTATTGGAGCTTTTATATCCATATCTTTTTTTGAATGTTCTTCGTTTTTACAAGAGGTGGCAAAAATAAGGGTTACCATCGAAATAATGATTGTTTTTTTCATCTTGAATTTATTGATTTCTTTGGTCACAATATACTAATTTTGTTTAAAAATTAAATACAAGATAACATGTTTGGAGATTTACAAGGAATGATGGGCAAATTAAAAGAAGCCCAAGCTAAAGTTGAAGCTACAAAACTTAGAATGAATAGTGTTTTAATTGATGAACAAAGTAGTGATGGACTTTTAAAAATTACCATTACAGCCAATAGAGAATTGAAAAATCTAGAAATAGACGACTCTTTACTTCAAGATAAAGAACAATTAGAAGATTATTTAATTTTAACATTAAATAAAGCCATCGCAAAAGCTACCAAAATTAATGAAACAGAAGTAGCTGCTGTTGCTAGTGAAGGAATGCCGAAATTACCAGGAATGGATTTGTTCTAAAATTGATAGTTTTTAATGGAAGCTAATAAAAATTCATGCATCGCATCTGTATAATCCAAATGAGTTACCATTCTCAATTTTCCCTGTCCCATATCGCTAATTTTAATATGCTGAAGTAGCATATCGTTTACAAACTTGTCTTTTGATAATTCATCTACTAGATTAAAAATTACAATATTGGTTTCGGTAGGTTCCACATTTTTCACATAAGAAACACACTCCAAAGTTGTTGCTATTTCTTTAGCCTTTTGATGATCAATTGCTAAACGTTCTACTTGATGATCTAATGCATATAGTCCCGCAGCAGCCATAAAACCTATTTGTCTCATAGCTCCTCCTAATATTTTTCGGATTCTAATCGATCTTTTCATTAGTTCATTATTCCCCAATAAAACAGTTCCCATAGGAGTTCCCAATCCTTTACTTAAACAAATTGAAATAGAATCGAATAGGGTACCATATTCTTTAGGGTCTTCATTTTTTGCAACAATAGCATTCATCAATCGTGCTCCGTCTAAATGCAAGCCCAAGCCATAATCATCACAAACCTTTCTAACTTTTTTAAACTCCTCAAAATCATAACAAGCTCCTCCACCTTTATTAGTCGTGTTTTCTAAACATACTAAAGTCGTATTTGGAGTATGGTAATTTGAAATTGGACTAATCCCCTCTTCAATTGCTTTTGCAGTTATCATTCCACGATTTCCATCTATTAAATTGCAAGTTACTCCACTATTAAAAGCGGCACCACCAGCCTCATAATTATAAACATGCGCCCATTTATCACAAATTAATTGATCACCGGGTTGGGTATGTAATTTTATGGCTGCTTGATTAGACATAGATCCTGTAGGAAAAAACAAAGCGGTTTCCATTCCAAATTTTTCAGCAAATCGCCTTTCCAATTCATTAACCGATGGGTCTTCTTTATAAACATCATCTCCCGTTTGAGCATTCATTATCGCGTCCAGCATACCTGGAGTAGGTTTAGTAACTGTATCGCTACGCAAATCTATTATCATATTGGGTATTGGTTTTATACTACAATTGTCGTCTAAACTTGGGCTTCATTAACATAATTTCCATATTAAGAAGCTTTTCAAGTTCAACAATTTTTAAATTATTGTTATAGTCAAAGTTAAGATTTTTGTATTTAGAATCATTTGTTAATTGGTACAAATTATAGGTCTGACCAAAGGACTTATCATCTATATTAAATTGAAACATTTTAAAACAAGGATGAATTGCCGATTGCTTTGTTGGTACATTTTCTGGAGTCTCCACTTCATATTTTTTAACCTTTTCTTGTAGTTGCTGAAGATTAGCTGATACAAAACTTAAAATTTCTTTGTTAATTATTGGTAGTGAATAAAATAACCCACAATTATCAATTTTTTTAACCAACGTTTCGTTGTCTTCATTCCAAAAAACATACGCTTTATAATAGGTTCCTTTTGAAGTACACGTACGTCCATCAGATAATCTAAACATTTCTATACTCCCATTGCAATACTCATACATATATACATAGTTCACTATATTTCTGGCTTCAAGGCTTTTTGTGAATTTAGAAACTAAATGATCCACATGTTCTTTATCGTGCTGGGCTTGTAGCCCAAAACTAATCCATCCAAAAATAAGTACTAAAAGATATTTCATATTTTTTTAATTTGAGGTATTATAACATTGAAAACTTCCTATGGGACTTCCATCAGGGATTTTTGGTGTTTTAAAAGTTTTAAAATTTTCAGGATGCTTTCTAAATTCATTTATTTCCCTTAATAATTGCATATTAAAAGTGTTTTTATCTGAATTTAATAATGAAATAAGGTCATCCAAGTTTTTATTAGCAATAGCTTTAACTTGTGTAATCGATTTAGTGGAAGAAATTACATTGAACAGGTTTTGTAAAACTGTGTATTGTATAGTATGACTAACTTCTTCTTCATAACTAGATGTGGTTTTAATTTTAAAACAATGGCTAATTAGCTGAACTAATACCTCGTCATATCCTAAATTGTTTTTCGAAATGGCACGTTGTTCCACTAATCTATTGGCACGTTCAGGGTTTAACAAAAATCGTAATGTCATATCACTAGAAGTAGCAACCGCACCTAAAGCATCAAAAGCGACATTGGTATTACTTTTAAAGGATTCTCTAGTTCTTTTATAACCCATCGCTCTTGGTGGAAATAATTTTAATTTATCTTCAGGTATTAGCAATGTTTGTACTTCTAAAGTTTGTAAAACAGATTTTAACGCTTGCTTTTGTTCTTTTTTCGAAATTACTTCTACCACAACACCATCACTGCCTTTTACAGCGTAATTGTAATTTAAACCGCCAATACTTTTCACAGCAGCTTCAGTTTGATACCGATGATAGAAATACAAGGGTACAAATACATCCTCTAAAACCGTATAAGGCTCGTTATTTCTAATATTATTGATAGAAAAATTTTCTATTGCTTGATTTCTTAATGCTAAAACAAGCTCCAATTCTTCTGAAGCATTTTTACCATTATCCCATAAATGTGCTTTTGCATGAGCACTACCTTGTGGACGAGCATCAGCATCTGAAATATATTGCATTCCATTTGCAAATGCATTAGTTAACAAACCTCCTAAATACTTATTTTCTTCCATTCCATTTGGCACATCACTATAAGAATAGGCAACCGTTACTTTATCCCAATCTCCGATTCCGGTGGCATAAGCATTTGAAAAATCAATTTCGCCATTTTTTAATGTTAAGGTAGGATGCGGGTAATCCATAACACTGGATCTGTTGGTTGGACTTGCTGCAAAATTATGAGCAAATCCTATGGTATGCCCTACTTCGTGCGCTGCTAGTTGTCTAATACGAGCTAAGGCCATTTCTAACATGGGTTGGTAATTATCGTCTCTTTCAGCAAAAGGTTGATTCATTAAAGCCTGTGCAATTAAAAAATCTTGACGAATTCGCAGACTTCCTAAACTTACATGTCCTTTAATAATCTCTCCAGTTCTTGGATCACTTATCGTACTTCCATAACTCCAGCCTCTTGTAGAACGGTGTACCCATTGGATTACATTGTAGCGAAGATCGAGTGGATCCGCATCTTTTGGCAGCATTTTTACCTGAAACCCATTTTTATAACCAATAGATTCAAATGCTTGATTCCACCAACTAGCTCCTTCTAATAAAGCCGAACGGATAGGTTCTGGAGTTCCTGGGTCCAAATAATAAATGATAGGTTCTACTGCTTCAGATACTTCTAATTCTGGTTGTTTTTTTTCTAAATGATGACGGTAAATAAATCGTTTTTTAATAGGCTCCCAAATAGGAGTCGCATAATCCATATATTCCATTGGGTAAGAACCACTCCTAGTATCAAAAACTCTAGGTTGATAGTTATTATCAGGCAATGCTACAAAACTATAATGTTGAATTACAGAAATTGAATTAACATCAGGAGTCACAGGATCAATATTCTTACCGGTAGGTTCACCAACAAATGTAAGCAAGGATTCAAATTCAATATTTTTAGGGAAGGCTTTTGTATGCTCCATCCATAATACATTTCTTGTTTTGTCTAATTTATAAACTCCTTCTTTTGTTTTTTTTAAACGATTGGAAACTCGATGAGCATCTTGCATTAAAAATGGTGTTAAATCAATAATATAGGTGTCCCCTTTCGTTTCTTTTATTGGAAAACCAAATAACACCGATTTAGCAAAAGCCTGTTCAATAGATTTTTTTTCTAATTCGTTATCAGTAATGGCTCTAAAATCCTGATTTGGTTGCAATAACAATATTTTATTACCACTTTTAATAAACTTCACTACCACTCCATCTCCTATTTTACCACGATCCAATCCAATATCATTAGATCCCAATCCTGTGGTAAGGAAATGAGCGTATAAAAACTCCGTATCTAATTTATCAACTTCGAGGTAAATTTCTCCATCGGTTTCAGAATAATGAAAATTAAAAAAACCATTAAAAGTTTGTAACTCTTTTTTTTCTTCTAAAAATTGAGCGGTGATTGAATTTAATCCAAGAAAGAATAAAAAACAAAGAAAAGTATATTTCATAGGTGTCTATTTACTTTTTTTAAATGTCACATGTTATTCGCTAAAAATCATCTCTTTGAGTGTGAAATATTTTAACATGCTTATTTCGTAAAATTAATATTTTTTAAAATTATAAAAAATATCGGAATTTTCTTTTAAGATGATATGTTAAATTCTATTTTTACTAATTATTAGATTATTAATTAATAGCCTCCCGACTTTTCGGGTTTTATATATGATAACAACAGATCAACTTAATGATCTCAGAAAGCGCCTGGATGCGTTAAGGAGGTATCTTTGACGTTGCTGGCAAACAAATAGAAATCGCTAACGACGAAGAAAAAACATACGATCCAAATTTCTGGGACCATCCCAAAGAAGCAGAAATTTTTATGAAAACGCTTCGTACTAAAAAGAATTGGGTTACCGATTTTAACGATGCAGAAGCATTAACTGACGATGCAGAAATACTTTATGAGTTTTTTAAAGAAGGTGAAGGTACCTCTGAGCAAGTAGAAAAACGCTATCAGGAAGCATTAGATGCTATTGAAACTTTAGAGTTTAGGAATATGCTAAGTGAAGAAGGTGATAGTCTCAGTGCTGTTTTACAAATTACTGCAGGTGCTGGTGGTACAGAAAGTTGTGATTGGGCAGAAATGCTGATGCGCATGTATTTGATGTGGGCGGAAAAACACAAACTTAAAGTAAAGGAACTCAACTTTCAATCTGGTGATGTTGCTGGTATTAAAACGGTAACTATAGAAATTGATGGCGAATATGCTTTTGGTTGGTTAAAAGGAGAAAATGGAGTCCATAGATTGGTCCGTATCTCTCCTTTTGACAGCAATGCCAAACGACATACGAGTTTCGCTTCTGTTTATGTTTATCCTTTAGCGGATGAAACGATAGAAATAGACATCAATCCTTCAGATATTTCCTGGGCATTTGCTCGAAGTGGTGGTGCTGGTGGTCAAAATGTAAATAAAGTAGAAACGAAAGCTATATTAACCCATGCTCCTACAGGGATTATGATTCATAATTCTGAAACTAGATCACAATTAGAAAATCGTGAAAAAGCTATGCAAATGCTAAAATCGCAGTTGTATGAGATTGAACTGCGAAAGCAGCAAGCACAACGAAATGAAATTGAATCTGGTAAAATGGCTATTGAATGGGGCTCACAAATAAGAAATTATGTGCTTCACCCTTATAAACTTATTAAGGATGTAAGAACAGCTCATGAGACTGGAAATGTTGACAATGTACTTAATGGTGATATCGATGAATTTTTAAAGGCCTATTTAATGAGTAATGGCCAAGAAGAAAAAAGTGATGAGTTATAAACTAAAATATCTATATTTTCAATACTTTACGCACATACAGAAAGTGATTAATTTAAATTTAAAAATACCAAAAAGATGAGCATTTTTAATCGTGAAAGCTGGAAGCAATCTTCTTATACCAAAAAAGAAAAAATTCATACCGAAATATTTGAAAATTCAGAAGAAATTTCAAAACTAATTGCAAAAGAAATAGCTAACACGATTGCAAATAAGACTAACGAAGGAAAACCATGTGTTCTTGGAATGGCTACAGGCTCCTCACCAATTAGTATCTACCAAGAACTTATCAGACTACATGAAGAAGAGCAGTTAAGCTTTAAAAATGTAATTACATTCAACCTTGATGAATACTTCCCGATGCAACCAGACGAGTTGCAAAGTTATGTTCGATTTATGAATGAACACCTGTTCGATCATATCGACATTGATAAAAGTAACATTCATATCCCAGATGGAACAATACCAAAAGAGAAGGTGGAATCCTTTTGCAAAGAGTACGAACAGAAAATTACGGAAGCAGGCGGATTGGACTTACAGTTACTAGGCATAGGTCGTACTGGGCATATTGGATTCAATGAACCTGGTTCCTTAAAAAGTTCAAAAACCAGAATAATTAACCTAGATCATGTGACAAGATTAGATGCGGCAAGTGATTTTTTTACAGAAGAAAATGTTCCTACTAAGGCCATAACAATGGGTATTAACTCCATTTTAAAAGCCAAAAAAATTATTCTTATTGCATTAGGAGAAGGAAAGTCTTCCATGGTTAAACGGGCAGTTGAAGGAGCTATTACGGATCAAGTGCCAGCTACTTTTTTACAGGAACACACCAACACTGTATTTGTTTTAGATAGTGCTGCAAGTGCCGAATTAACTAGAATACAAACACCATGGGTCTTAGGCGATGTTCATTGGGATAAAAAAACCATTAAACGAGCTGCAATATGGTTAAGTCAGAAATTAAAAAAACCTATTTTAAAACTTACGGATCGTAATTATTCTGATCATGGGATGAGTGATCTTATAATTAAAAATGGTCCTGCGTATAACATAAACATTAATATCTTTAACAAGCTACAACACACTATTACAGGTTGGCCTGGAGGAAAACCTAATGTAGATGATACCAATCGTCCTGAAAGGGCAATGCCGGTTAAAAAAAGAGTTTTGATTTTTAGTCCACATCCAGATGACGATGTTATTTCCATGGGAGGTACCTTTATTAGGTTAGTCAATCAAGGGCATGAAGTACATGTGGCTTATCAAACATCAGGTAACATTGCTGTATTTGACGATGACGTTATTAGGTTTGCAGATTTTTCCGTAGACATGGAGAACCATTTTGGTAACAAATCAGCAAAAAATGATATTTCACTTTATAAACAGGTTAAGAAATCTCTAAAAGAAAAAAAGAAAGGAGATGTCGACACCGATGAAATTCAATTAATAAAAGGTTTAATCAGGAAAAGTGAAGCTAAAGCAGGTGCTAGATATGTGGGGATTGAAGACAGTCAAATGCATTTTCTAGATTTACCTTTCTACGAAACAGGAACCGTAAAGAAAAAACCAATTAGTGATGAGGATATAAAAATAACAACCGATTTAATCAAGAAAATTAAACCGCATCAAATATATGCTGCTGGTGATCTTTCTGATCCTCATGGAACTCATCGAGTTTGTTTATCCGTTATTAACCAAGCCTTAGATTCCATAAAAGGCGAAAGTTTCTTAAAAGATTGTTGGATGTGGCTCTATCGTGGAGCTTGGCAAGAATGGCCAATTGATGAAATCGACATGGCGGTACCGCTGAGTCCTGATGAATTATTTAGAAAACGTAAAGCAATATTCAAGCATCAATCACAAAAGGATTCCGCTTTGTTTCCTGGGCATGATGACAGAGAGTTTTGGGTTAGAGCTGAAGATAGAAACAAGTCTACCGCTCAAAAATATGATCAATTAGGACTGGCTGAATATGAAGCTATGGAAGCTTTTAAACGATACGATTTTTTATAAATAATTAATAAAACAAATGGAGTTGAATTAAAAACAACTTAATCACTTAAGTCTTATCTCACTATTAATTATGATTTAAAAACCGTGTCGAGGTAAAAATTAATAAATTATAGAAATAAAAAAAGCAGCTAATTAATTAGCTGCTTTTTTAGAAATTAATAGTTATAAATCTATTTGTCTTCCGCTTTTCTACCTTCCCAAACTTTTAATGATTGAGTATTTAATGCTACATAATCCTGATTACCAGCTTCTTTAGCTAACCTTAATGATTCTTTAGCAGCTTTGATTGCTCCTTTTTTATCACCAGATTTCGCATAAATTAAAGATTGTTGTCTGTAATACCAAAATGCAGGCTCATCATTCATTTCAATAGCTTTATCAATCCAGTTTTTAGCTTTATTGATGTCTTTATTTGCATTTAAATAATATACAGCTGAAGTATAATAATCTCCTGAACTAGGACCACTCATAACAGACTCTATACTTTTTGTTACTTGACTATCAGTCATAAAACTTATTGGAACTGCTACATATACATTTTCCCAAATCAAACCTAAATTAGCAGAATCATTAGTAACATCATCAAATGATAATGTTAAAGTTTCTACGTTCATTGACATAGGAACAACATTAGCTTTTACAGTTACTACCACTTTTTCAGCATCCCATTCTTCTGGTGTTCCCCAGTTTGATGAATCTGAATAAAAATAAACCTCCCAAGATTGAGCATTAGGTTTTGTATAAATAGCATAGGTACCCGCTTTAATATCTTTTCCACCAATCATTACATTATTATCAAATGTAATTTTTGTGTTTGCATTTGCACCGGTTCTCCATACTTTATCATAAGGTACTAAACTACCAAATATAGCTCTCCCCTTCATAGATGGTCTAGAATAAGAAAGCTCAACATTTGTTAATCCCACAGTTTGACTAATAGTTTGTGATGTACTTGCCTGAGGTGATTTAACTTGAGCATTTCCAGTTAATGTTATTGCAAAAACAAGAGTTAACATAATTAGTTTTTTCATAATATTCATTGTTTGTTAATAGTTTACGTTTTCACAAAATTAATCAATACTATTCAAAAATTTTATTTTAATATAGAAAACAATTTACTTGTGACTTTTATCAAAATTTATGTAGGATTATTCTTTATTTAATAGATTGTATCGATAGTTATTGTACTTTTATCGATATTATAGTTGTTTTTTAAATAATATACTAAAAACAATATTATGAAAAAAGAGATAAATAAATACGAAAACGGTGAATTAACAGTAAGGTTTAATCCTATTAAATGTATTCATGCAGAAAATTGTGCCAATGGGTTATCTGAAGTGTTTAGAACATCTATTATACCATGGATTAATCTAGATGCATCTACTGATGAAAAAATTATTTCACAAATTAAAAAATGCCCGTCAGGTGCATTGAGCTTTAATCGTAAAAAAAATAAAATATCTGCATAAAATTTATTATTAAATTGAATGTGTTTTATGCAATTTTTATCATATTGCACTGTTTAAGTTTTAAGTTAATCTAGATTATTATGAACATGTTCCAACGTATATTTTTTTTATTATTCCTTTCAGTTTTTACCATACAAGCACAACAATTATCTATCGATGATCAATTTGAAGATTTAATTAAAGAATCCAATAATTATCAAGATTATAAGGTAGTTAAGAAAGCGAAGATTTATAAACTGAGAAAAAATGTTTCCGATTCCATTTCTCTTTTAGAAGAAAACATAGTAAGTATATCTTCTGAAATAGAAAAACAAAAAATCGATATTAACTCTTTAACTGGTGAATTAGAAACTATAAAAAACGAATTAACTATTTCTCAAGGAAAAGAAAACGGCATCCATGTTTTAGGGATTTTAACTAAAAAATCTACTTATACATTAATTGTATTTATTACGCTTGGGGTACTATTGCTAATAATTGTTGTTTTGTTTATAAAATATAAAAGTGGATTTGATATTATAAAAACAACAAAAAGTAAGCTTGATGAAACTGATGAAGAATTTGAAAGCTTTAGACAACGATCTTTAGAAAGAGAACAACAAATAAGAAGAAAACTTCAGGACGAAATTAACAAGAACAAATCCTAATTATTCAAGTCTTGTAATTTTAGCTCCTATTGCACGCAATCTTTCGTCAATATTTTCATAGCCTCGATCAATTTGCTCAATATTATGAATAATACTAGTTCCTTTAGCAGATAAAGCAGCTATTAACAATGAAATTCCAGCTCTAATATCTGGAGATACCATCGTTGTTGCTTTTAATGGGTACTCAAAATCATGACCTATTACTGTTGCACGATGTGGATCACATAATATTATTTTTGCTCCCATATCAATCAACTTATCCACAAAGAACAAGCGACTTTCAAACATTTTTTGATGTATTAAAACACTTCCTTTTGCTTGTGTAGCAATCACTAAAACAATACTTAATAAATCTGGAGTAAATCCTGGCCACGTAGCATCTGAAACCGTTAAAATAGAACCATCAATATATCCTTGAATTTCATAACTCTCTTGTCTTGGAATGTGGATATCGTCTCCAACTTTCTCCACAATAATCCCTAGTTTTCTGAAGGTATCTGGAATAAGTCCTAAATTTTCCCAGCTTACATTTTTTATCGTTATTTCACTACGAGTCATGGCAGCTAAACCTATCCAACTTCCTATTTCTATCATATCTGGAAGTACTCGATGATGACAACCTTTTAAAGACTCTACTCCTTCTATGACCAATAAATTAGAGCCAATACCTTGTATTTTAGCTCCCATACAAACCATCATTTTACATAATTGTTGCAAATAAGGTTCACAAGCAGCATTATAGATGGTAGTTTTTCCTTTAGCTAATACGGCAGCCATAGCAATGTTTGCAGTTCCGGTTACCGATGCTTGATCTAATAACATATACGTTCCCGTAAGTCCATTAGGAGCTTCTACACCATAAAAACATTCTTCTTTATTATAACGAAATGTAGCACCTAATTTTATAAAACCTTCAAAATGGGTATCAAGACGTCGTCGTCCAATTTTATCGCCTCCTGGCTGAGGAATAAATCCTTTTCCAAATCTGCTTAATAAAGGGCCAACAATCATTATAGAACCTCTTAACGAGCTTCCTTCTTCTTTAAATTTTTCAGATTCTAGATAATCTAAATCTAAATCATCTGCTTGAAAAGAATAGGATCCTTTTCCAAGTTTTTTTACCTTAACTCCAAGGTTTGCAAGGATTTCAATTAATTTATTGACATCTCGAATGTCTGGTACATTTTCAATAAAAACTACTTTGTCTGTTAATAAAACACCACAAAGTATTTGTAAAGCTTCGTTTTTTGCACCTTGAGGTATGATTTCTCCTTGTAATCTATTACCTCCTTCTATTCGAAAAGATCCCATAAAAAATAACTGATTTTCTAAATATTACTATTATTAATAAACCTAAATTAAGCTTCAATATTGCTTATTGTATATTAATATTTTTTCCAGGTTCTTCCTTTAGGATTTTTATAGGTTTTTGTAGTTTTCTTAGCACCATAACTTTTATTATTCTTAAGAATAGTCATCGTGTCTAACAGTACTTCTTCACTTCCTTTTAGGTTTATTTTACCATCAGAAAGTTCAAATAAATGTTTGAAAATAACATCATCTTCAACCGTATCTTTATTCCAGTTTAAGAAGCATTTTTTCATATGGTTAGCAATAGTAAGCACTAAAGCTTCCTTTTTTTCTCCATCTTCCCAGCTATTGGCAACATCAATCATTCGCTTAATATTGTTTCCGTAAAAACGATATTTTGGAAAATTTTGAGGGTATTCTAAAGATTTAGGATACTCTTGTAATTCTTCTCTATCAGGAATTGGATAAGGAGAATCTACATCTAATTTAAAGTCTGAGATAATAAATAATTGATCCCAAAGTTTATGTTGAAAATCTGGAACATCACGCAAATGCGGGTTTAAGTTACCCATCACAGCGATAATACTGTTTGCTACTTTATTTCGTTCTTCTTTTGTTTCTTTTGCGATTGCTTGATCTACCATTTTTTGAATATGTCTTCCATATTCAGGTATAATAAGCTTTGGTCGCTCAGAGTTGTATTCTATATGATCTATCAAAATTTAAGGATAATATTGCGGTATTAAAATTCGCAATGTGATTTATTTAATGAAGTAATTTTAATTCTGCGTGCAAAATACTAATTTTTAAAGAGAAATAACTCCTTCTACTTTAGAAACTTTTTTATATTTTTCAATAACTGCATCTGGAGATTTCATAGTAACTTTAATAGAAAGACTTGTATACGTGCCTTTTGAAGAATCACGAGTTTTAATCTCCGCATTCGTACCATCAAAAATAGCTTCAATTTCTGCGATTTTTTCATTACTCGCAGGAACTATAAACTTATATAAATATCCAGCTGGCCAAGTAGTATCTTTTTTAAGACTTTTCTTCAATCTTTTGTAAAATGCAGCAGTATCTTTCTCTGTATTCATTCTATTTTTTTTACTCTTTACAAATATAGGGTTTCGCTATCAATAATTATTTACGTTATTTGCATAATATCTAATATTATATGCCAAATAAAATTGTTATTACCGGTGGACCTGGTTCTGGAAAAACTACGCTAATTTCTTTCCTTTTAGAAAATGGCTTTCAATGTCAGAATGAAATTTCTCGTGACGTCATCATTGAAGCTCAGAAAGAAGGGATTGATCAATTATTTCTTACAGATCCTATTCTTTTTAGTCAAAAACTAATGGAAGGTCGATTAAAACAATTTCAAGAGATCAATCATTTTGAAAAATCTTATATTTTTTATGATAGAGGATTACCAGATATCACTGCCTATATGGACTTTACAAAGGTGAGCTACCCAGATGATTTTGAAAAAGCTTGCCATAATAACCGCTACGATACCGTATTTTTATTACCTCCTTGGAAAGAAATATACAAGCAAGATAATGAGCGGTATGAATCTTTTGAAGAAGCCGAAAAAATACATGATTGTTTATTAGAAGGCTATGAAAAATATGGATACGAAGTCATTGAAATTCCTTTTGGAACCTTAGAAAACAGAATGCAATTTATAACTAAAACGTTAGCAATTTAACCATTGAAAAACCCAATTCAAATACTGGATAACTATTGGGGACATCGTCAATTTCTTCCCAAACAGGAAGAGATCATTACAACTATATTAAACGGAAGGGATACCGTAGCATTGCTACCTACAGGTGGTGGTAAATCGGTTTGCTTTCAAATACCAGCATTGGCCAAAGAAGGGATTTGCATCGTTATTTCTCCGCTAGTAGCCTTAATGACAGATCAAGTAAATTCCTTAAAGAAAAAAGGCATTAAAGCGCTTAGCATTCCTGGGGGAATTTCATATCAAGATTTAAATGCACTGCTGGATAATGCCATTTATGGAAATTATAAATTTTTGTATTTATCACCCGAAAGGTTGCATCAAGAATTAGTACAGAATTGCATCAAACAAATGAATGTAAATTTGTTTGCCATTGATGAAGCGCATTGTATTTCGCAATGGGGAAACGATTTTAGACCTGCTTATAAAAACTGCAACATTCTTAGGACGCTCCTTCCTTTAGTGCCTATGATCGCCTTAACTGCCTCTGCAACTCCAGAAGTAGTAGCGGATACTGTTTTGCAATTAAAACTAGAAGATCCTGCTATTATAAAAAGTTCTTTTGTTCGAAAAAATTTATCCTACCAAGTACATTACCAGGAAGATAAATTATACCGAATGGAACAATTATTAAAGAAAAATAATGGTTCGGCTATTATTTATGTTAGAAGTAGAAAAAATACAGTGGAAATTAGCCAACAACTAAACAGTTTAGGTATTACTAGTAGTTTTTTTCACGGCGGAATTTCTTCAGAAGAAAAAAACACTCGCCTGGAAGATTGGCTACAAGGAAAAAAGCAAGTTATGGTAGCTACCAATGCTTTTGGTATGGGAATCGATAATCCTAATGTTAGGTATGTTTTTCACACACAACTTCCAGAAAGTATGGAAAGCTATTTTCAGGAAGCGGGTCGTGCTGGAAGAGATGGAAATTATTCGAGTGCAATGATCCTGTACAATGATTATGATAAAATATTAATAAAAAAACAATTTTTAGATTCAAGACCGACTACAAATCAATTAAAAATCATCTATCGATCCTTAAGTAATTATTTTCAAATTTCGTATGGCGAAGGGGAATTTTCGAGCAATAGCTTTAATTATATCGAGTTCTGCAACCATTATAAACTAAACACCTTACTTACTTATAATGGATTAACAGCATTGGAACGTCTGGGTATTATTCAGCTATCAAAACAATTTGGCAGAAAATCGATTCTTAAATTTGACATCAGCTCCGAAAAACTTATCAAGTATTTAGAGCAAAACCCAACAATCTCCTTAATTGGCAAAACAATTTTAAGAATGTATGGAGGTATTTTTGAATCCCCTACTTCCGTGAAAATCGAATTAATTGCTTCAAAAACGGGCCAGTCTGTAGTGACTGTTATTAATGCCCTTGAGAAAATGGAAAAAGAAAATGTGTTGGATTTAAAACTATTTCATACCGATGCAACCATTACGTTTATAGTACCACGAGAAGATGATAAAACGATCAATAGAGTTTCGAGAGAATTAGAAGCACTCAACCAGAAGAAAGAATCTGAAGTCAAGTCGGTTCTCAACTATATTAATGATGACACCATTTGTAAAAGTTTACAATTAGTTCGTTATTTTGGCGAGAAAGGTGCAGAAAATTGTGGTATCTGTTCTGTTTGTGCTTCACAAAAAAGTACTCCAAGCAAGAAAGAAATTCAGCTTATTTCTGAAAACATTCTTATTTTATTGGAAGAAAATCAATTGTCTTCTAGATTACTTTCAGAAAAACTTACTTTTACCGAATCTAAAATAGTAGTTGTTTTAAGACATTTACAGGATGTTGGAAAAATTAGAATTAATACTAAAAATGAATATTTTTTAAATTAATGAGAGACTTAAGAATTGTATTTATGGGCACCCCGGGATTTGCGGTAGGTGTTTTACAAAAATTAGTAGAAGAAGGCAAAAACATTGTAGGCGTAATTACTTCGCCAGATAAACCTGCTGGGAGAGGCAGAAAAGTAAAACAATCTGATGTTAAGGAATATGCAGTATCCCAAAATTTAAAACTATTACAACCCACCAACTTAAAAGATGAACATTTTTTAGATGAATTGCGTTTATTGAATGCTAATTTACAAATTGTTGTAGCTTTTAGAATGTTACCAAAAGCGGTTTGGAATATGCCAGAATATGGTACTTTTAATTTACACGCTTCCTTATTACCACAATATAGAGGTGCTGCTCCTATTAATTGGGCCATTATTAATAGAGAGGTTAAAACAGGAGTCACTACCTTTTTTATTGACGATAAAATTGATACTGGCGAAATAATCTTAAAAGAAGAGGTATTAATAAAATTAAGAGAAACCATTGGATCTTTGCATGACGTATTAATGAATACAGGAAGTCACTTAGTGATTAAAACGGTGGATCTAATAGAAAGAAGTGAAGAAAGCCCGATGAAGCAAACCTTTAGTGATGAGCTAAAAAATGCACCAAAATTAACAAAGGAGAATACTAAAATAGATTGGAATCAACCTGTTCAAGAAATTGACTCCTTAATTAGAGGTCTTAATCCTTATCCTTCAGCTTGGTGCAAAATGATAAACAATAATGAAGAAAGTACGGTTAAGATTTACGATTGCAATTTTGAAATTGAAAAACATACTTTTGAAATAGGAACGATTATTAGTACCAAGAAAGAACTAAAAGTTGCTGCGAGTAATGGCTACCTTAATATCTATGAAATGCAGATTCCTGGAAAGCGAAAAATGGACATAAAGTCACTTTTAAATGGTTTCACTTTTGATGAAAATTCAAAAATGATGTAAAGCCTTATTCTCATTGAACTTATAATTTTCATAAAAAATGGGTGGGTTTATTAACAAACCAGCGAAGTTATTAACAAAAAACGGGATTTAGTGTGCTATTACTTGCGTGAACCGATAATCCAATTAAATTTGTAGAAGAATTATAAAAAGAAGTTTAACCAACAATTTAATTTTTACAACTTATGAACAAATCAGATTTAATTGACGCAATGGCAGAACATGCTGGAATTACTAAAGCAGCAGCAAAAAAAGCATTAGAATGCATGCTTATCGAAATCGAAGGAGCATTACAAAAAGGAAACAGAGTTTCTTTAGTAGGTTTTGGTTCTTGGTCAGTTTCTAGAAGAGCAGCAAGAGATGGTAGAAATCCTCAAACAGGAGCTACAATTAAAATTAAAGCTAAAAACGTAGTTAAGTTTAAAGCTGGATCAGATTTAAGCAGTAGCGTAAACTAGTCCATACTTTTTATCTAAAAAATCCCCTTCCGTTTTCGGTTATGGGGATTTTTTTTTGTGCTTTAATTAGAGTACGTACTCAAAATATTTGCATTTAATAAAATTAATACCTAAATTTCTGATTCAAATCAGAATGATGACCACCTTAAAACCAGCAAAAGGATTATTATTGGTAGCAGAACCATCTATAATTGGAGACATCTCCTTTAATAGGTCTGTGGTATTATTAGCAGAATATAACGAAAATGGCTCTGTAGGATTTATTTTAAACAAACCATTGGAATATAGTTTAAATGATTTTATACCAGAGTTAGATTCAGATATTCCCGTTTATAATGGAGGTCCTGTAGAACAGGATAATTTATACTTTATTCATAAAATTCCTGAATTAATTCCTAATAGTATCGAAATATCAAACGGTATTTATTGGGGCGGTGATTTTCATGAAATTATTAACTTACTGCAAGAAGGTAAAATTAAAGAATCTGAAATTCGCTTTTTCTTAGGATATACAGGTTGGAGTTACAATCAATTAGATGAAGAACTAGAAGTACAAAGTTGGGTAGTTTCACCAAACAAATATGAAAATAGAATCCTTGGAGAAACAAATGCTGATTTCTGGAAAGAAAAAATGGTTGAATTTGGTGGTGATTATCTTATTTGGTCCAATGCACCAGAAAACCCTTCCTATAATTAATTGCTCAGTGAAGACAATCTAGCATTCACATTTAATTTTTGTAATAACTCCTTTGATACCTTATTCGTAAATTCTTTTTTCCGATACTTCGTTATAGGCTGAATTCCCATAATAACATTGGTGATAAAAAGTTCATCCGCTTTTTGCAAATCAAAGGGAGAAATTGATTTTTCTTCTAGCGTATACTCTTTTGATTGATTACAAATAGAAATTAATTGTTTTCTTATTATCCCTCTTAAACAACCGTCTGTTATTGGCGGAGTGATAATGGTATTGCCTTTCACCAAAAACAAGTTTCCTTGTAATGCCTCTACCACCATTTTGTTTTCGTTTAACAACAAACAATTTTGATAGCCATTTTCATTTGCGAAAATACTCCCAAGTACATTCACTGTTCTCGAGTTGGTTTTTAAGGTAGAAAGTAAATTTGAATACACATAGTAGTCTTTAAATAACTCTACTTCATACGTAACATCTTCCATGGTGTAAAAAGGAACTTCAAGTTTCTCAACAGCGATAAAGTAGTCAACATCATTGGAGGTTGGTGTGTACTTCCCTCCTTCTTTTCTATTTACATAGAATTTAACCCTGCAGGTTTCGCTAGATAAATTGGAGGCTTCAATGGTTTTTAGAATTTCTTTTTCTAGAAATTCCATAGAAAAAGTCATGGGTATTTCCATTCTTAAAATTCGCATAGAAGCCATTAATCTAAAATAGTGATCTTCCCAAAAATTAATTCTGGTAGTAACTACTTTAAGTGTTTCAAAAACTGCATCGCCATATTGCAGGCCACGATTATTAATGGAAACATTTCCTTCTTCGATACTTATTATTTTTCCGTTTAAATTGACCATAAAAAAACCGCCTTATTTTAGAAGGCGGTGCAAATATACTATTTAAAAGATTTCTTAAGCAGAACCTAATAATTGTTTCAGTTCAGATATCATATTTTCCCAAAGCATTTTCCCTTCTTCCACTTCATCTTCCTCGGCAAAGTCTGTTACCATAATGGAAACATCTTTGGTAATATCATCTAATTCGATCCGCATTTCAAAATAATAACTGGTATCTTCATCTTCCATCCATTGAAAGCGAATTGATTTTCCTTTTTGTTTTGAAATTAATTTTGCACGCTCTTCGCTACCTTCCCAAATAAAATTAAAGTATTCTCCTCTAGAGTTTACGTTATCTGCATACCACTCCTGCATTCCAGAAGGTGTAGAGATGTATTGGTATAAAAGTGAAGAAGATGCGTGAATGGGAAATTCCATTTCGTACTTTATTTTTTCATTCATAGGGCTATTGTTAGTAAAGTCCAATATATATATTAATTAGGTACTGTAAAAGAAAGAAGGCTAAAATATTTACATTATTTATAATTTATTGTCAGTATAGACAAATTAAAAAACAGACCACCTCACTGATGGAAGTTAACACCTAAACACAGCTTTTTTATTAGTTTTAAGAAGGTTTTAACTAAAGGTATCATGTTTTTAAACATAGGCTCCATTTTAAAAAAAACAAGCCGGTATAAATCGTTATTTAACAATTAATTAGCAACTGGTGTTTAGCGCGTGGGATTTATAAGCTGGAGATCTCGATTTTAAGGATTGATCACGCTACAACATAAAAAACGTTAACATAAGCGGCTTAAGAGTGATTTTAATTGCTTTTTTTGTACGGAAATTATAACTTTAATTCCTCTGTTATAAATCATTAGGTAAAAAATCACAACAATAATAGCTTCTGCTAAATGTGATTTTATTGTTTGGATTACCATAGGGATTACTAAACTTTATTCTTTTGTCAAACAATAGCAGTTGCATCTGTTTTCCAGCTTCCATAAATACCTTTTTTGAATATGCATCATTTAACCAAGCATTAGTCATTATTAAAACAAAAGGGTTATTAAAACTCAATGCTCTTTCAAAAAACTGTCGTTTACCTTTAAATGGTGGGTTAGAAATAAAACAATCCCAATCTTCTTTTGGCTCGTATTCAAAAAAATCTTGTCCATAATTATGTAAGCAATTTAATTCATCTATTAAACATTTTAACAATAAATGATAGGATTCAATATTTTATATAGTATTAGGCACAGGTTCTAATTCTTTTCGCTTATTCCAATAATATATAGCAAATCCAATAGCAACAATAGGCAACACAATTCCAAACTCATCAATATAATAAGCTGTATTTCCGGTATCTTCGGTAAGAGGAGTGAAAATTCTTTGAATGAATAGATTATGACTGGCATGAAGTATTACTGCCGTCCATAAACTTCCAGATTTCATACGAAACCACGTGAAAATGAAACTTATACTAATTACCAATACCATAAAGCTTGGCATGGAAACCCAGTATGGAGTTCCACTATTATAATCTGCAAACAATAAAATTGGTAAATGCCATATTCCCCATATAAAACCAGTAATTAAAGAAGTTTTTGTAAATCCTTGGCTTTTATATAATTCAGGAACTAAAAAACCACGCCATCCAATTTCTTCGCCTAATGCACTTGCTGCACCACGTACAATACCGAAAATTCCAACTAGAAGTACATAAATTACAATACTAAATCCATCTCCAATATTTCCAAGTCCTAAGGATTCAGTTATCCAGTTTACGGTTTCTTTATTATAAAATCCTCCAAAGCCAAAAATCCAAATAATTAAATAAGCTATAAATGCATACAATAAAGGAATAAAATAGCTTCTTAGCTGATATTTAGTTTTTCCCCATTTCCATCCAAGTTCGGAAATATCTCTTTTTAGAATCTTCATGGTAATCAAGGCTGAAATTCCTGGACACCACATAATTCCCATTACATATTGCCCTACTCCTCCTCCTAACTTACCAGAATAAATAATTAAAAAATAAAAAAATCCACTTAAAGCAAAGGTTATCGAAAGAAATATGGCAACAGGTTTTAAATTTATTTTGGCGGAATGGTTCATAGTTATTTAGATTTACTTGTGTTAAACGGTTTTGAATAGGACGAGTTTTAATTCGTTATAACCATTGATGCTTATTGTTTTATTTATTTTTCATTTCCTCAACTCTTTTTTGAATTTCTTCTAAAACATATTTGTGCGAGTAATTTTGGCAATGTGCTTTCATTGGAGAAAATTCTATTTGAGCATCAGATTTTGGATTTGTGGCAGATTTTAAATAGGTGTCAAAATCGCGCATCGAGTTATTTAGGTAAAAATTATCCATATCACCCATCCAGATATTAATTTTCCCCTCTACTTTTGGGCCCAATTCTGCCCAATTGGCTTTTGTATATACTAACAAATCATATTCTTTCCAATGTTCCGCTACTTGTTTATCAATAGCTCCATTGACTGGATCAAAGATTGGTGTTGGCAAGCCATCTTTCCCTTTAGGACTGTAAAGGGCATTCCAAGCACTCCATTGCCCACCAGAAGTTGTATAGGTATTCGATTCTCCATCAACATTTTCATAACTAATTTCTTCTTTTATAGAAAACTTTGGATCACCATTAATATCTCGCATACTCGGTCTTAAATACATTCGATCATTGTAAAAAGCATTTTTATCATTATAAATATTTACTAATTGCATTTTATTAAAACTCACTGGATCTGGACTATACGACCAACATCCATTAAATTTTTCTGGATAAAAAAGTTGCAATGCTAATGAAACCCAGCCACCCGTAGAACAACCATCCACAAAACGAGTTTTTGAAGTACCTATCACTCTAAATTGTTTTTCAATTTTCGGGAGTAATTCATTAATAAGCATCGCTCCATAAGGACCGCTATTATCTGAATCCAGATGATAATTGTCTCCAAAAGGGCCTTCCCCATCGAGAAAAACCGTAATTATCTGCGGAGCCTCTTTTGAGCTCCACCAAGATGTAAACTCTTCATTATTTACGAGTCTATTAACTCTTGTATAGCGTCCTCCATATCCCGCCACATTGTAACGTATGGGGTAGTTTTTATTAGGGTTTTTTGAATATCCAGACGGAAGTAATACAGAAGCTTTTATATTCATTGGTCTCCCCCACCATTTTGACAAGGTATCACTCTGCATTGAGAACAGTTTTACTAAATCATTTTCTATTAATTTTCTTTCGGGAATAATTTTGGATAATGATATCGTAATTTCTTGCTTTACTTTAGTATTGACTTTAACGCTTTCACTGTATAGATTACCGGGTGAATTAATTTGCGATTCTGAACTTCCATTTTGACTCCAAACCAATTGTATATGATAATCTCCATGGGGTACTGAATTAAAATTCCAATTGGCCGTTTTTACCCAATTTCCGTTTCCATTAAGGTGTTTGGTTTCATCCTTGTCCCAGTTTTTAATGTTTTTTCCAAAAACAAATCCATTGCCATTATAAACAGAGGAGTTTCTAGGTTCTTTATTATCCATCGTTGTCATATAAATTAGCAATCTTCCATTAGTTTTAAAAGTAGCTTTGAGCTCTTCATTAACAGAAACATTAAAGGCTAATTTTGTAGATTCCTGCTGTCCAATTACAATGTTAGTAGTCAACGCTAGTAAAGTGAGAATAAGAAGGTTTTTGATATTCATTGAGTTTATTTTTTAATATTTAGTAATGATTAGTATCTATTGCATTTTAAAACTATATACACTTTATTAGTCCTTTTTATTTCTTTTCGAAATTCAAATTTTTCACTCTTCCAGCGGCTAACCTAAAACCTGATATTTTACCTTCTTTATCATTATTAAAATGGAACATACCGTAACCTTCATTTGAAAAGAGGTTTTCCATTATACATTCTAAAGGTGATTTTTTACTGTCATTTACATAAAGAATTAACGTGTCACCTTCTAGTTTTAAGGAATAGTTTACATCAAGCTCATTACTATAATAGTTACCTTCAAAACTAGCAAGTCCTTCTTTTTTATAAACTACTGGTTGATATTCATTTGAAATTATTTGCTTCCCTCCATTTACAGTAACCGTCATAGATTTGTTTTTCAAATTATTAAATTTCACCAGTACATCTGCATTTGGTGTGATCATTTTGAATTCATTCTTTCCAATAGGGATCAAATCACTTTCACTATTTTCATTGCGGTAATACCTAAGTGTATCATTCTTAACATAAATTTTTCTAGCGTAAGAACCTGCATCATTCCAATAGTTACTTGAAAATTCCTCAAGTTCAATAGCACTTAATTTTATATATGGCTTCTTTTTAATATCATTTGAGTTTTGGTCTGCAGTTTTAGTCTCAATAAAGCTTTCTTTCAGCATAATATCTGCAACTTGATTAGCTTTTCTTGATGGGTTTGCATCCCCTCTATTGGCGAAAATTGCGATAGATAAGCGTTGTTCTGGAAAACGCAATAATTCAGCCCTAAACCCAACAAAAGCACCTCCATGCCTAATCGTCTTTAATCCTTTGTATTCATCTATCATTAATCCAGAAGCATAATCAATAACTTCACCATTGTTTAAAATACCTTGTTGTGTCATTATATTCCAAAACTCCTTGCTCAAAACACTTGACCTATAATATGCATCATCCCATTTCTTGATATCAACTATAGTAGTAAAAATCCCTCCATCACCTATCATATCTAATGTAGTCATACTAATTTTATAGCTATCATTATCATTTGGAACATATCCAGACGCCCTGTTTTTTACAATTTGAGTATGGTCATTATGAAAATGTGTATTGCTCATACCAAGTGGTTTAAATAGTTCTTCTTGAGCAAAATCAGCCATATTTTTACCAGATACCTCTTTTACAATTTGACCTAGGAGCCAATACCCAGAATTACTGTATAAAAATTCTTTCCCGGGTTTAAAATTAAGATCACTTTGATTGATAAGCCATTTCATGATGTCACTGTCTTTATAATAGTCATCGTCACTTAACCCTTTTAAATAGGATATTGTTAGATAATCTCTAATCCCACTCGTATGATTCAATAAATTACGGATCGAAATATTAGTAGCGTATTTTGGAAAATATGGAAAATACTGATCTAATTTATTATCTAGATTTAACTTTCCTTTTTCTGCTAAAAGAACAATACAAGCTGCGGTAAACTGTTTGGAAGTTGAGCCGATTCGGAATACTGTATTCGCAGCGTTTGGTATGTCATATTCCATATTTGCCATTCCATATCCTTTTGCATAAATCAATTTTCCATCTTTTATAATTCCTAAAGTACAGCCGGGTACATCTGCCCTATTCCATTCGGTAAAAATGCTGTCTATAGCTATTGCTTGACTTTCTATAATTTGCCCAAATGATACCATAGTAAAAGAACAGAGTATTAATAATAGGAAATATTTTTTCATAGTTTTATGTTTTAAATTGGTATTATTTTTTACTGATTTTTGCTTTTGGAGGAGGAGTTTGAATCTTAATTTCTTTTGAAAACTTATCCCATTCACTTAATAGTTCTTTAAATTTTTCTGGTTCTGTTTTTTTAAGATCTATTTGCTCTCCAAAATCTTTGGAGAGATTATAAAGACCAAAGTTTTCTACTTTAAAAGGTCTTATAAAACTAGTGATTTTCCAGTTTCCTTTTCTAAGCATAGCATTGCCATAATGTTCGATAGCAAATATATAGTCTGGTCCATGGATTAAATTATTATTTCCAGATACAAAAGGGATAAGGGAATTACCTTTAAGAGGATAAACTTCATTCTCTTTATACCTATTAGGATAGGTTGCATCTGCTACATCATAGAAAGTGGGTGCTAAATCCAATAAGCTTGTAAAACCATGATGAATTTCATTCTTTCTATTAACATTAGGTCCGCTAATGATCATTGTTGTATTTATACCTCCTTGGGTTGCATAATCTTTAAAATATCTAAATGGGGAAGAGCCAGCCTCTGCCCATTGTGGGCCATATGAAATATAGGAGTTAGGCATACCCATTTTATCATAATCATCATTATAATAATCCTTTAGGTCTGAACGATTATCATTATTAATAAAGTCTCTATGTCCTGCTCCATTATCTGACATAAAAACGAATAACGTATTTTCATACTCACCAATTTCCTTTAGATAGGTGAGTAGTCGACCAATATTATAGTCCAAATTATCGACCATTCCGGCATAGAGTTCCATTTTCCTGGCTTCTTTTTTCTGTTCAATTTTTGATAAAGAATTCCAAGGTATAACCCTTTCATGAACAGGTGGAAGCATGGTTTGTTGAGCTATTATTCCCGCCTTTTTTAAACTATTCAATCTTTTTTTTCTTAGCTTTTCATATCCTTCATCATAGAGCCCCTTGTATTTCTCCCAATGTTTTTCATCTACTTGTAATGGCCAGTGTGGTGAAGTATAAGTGGCAAAAGCAAAAAAGGGCTTGCCGTCATTTTTATTGGAATTTATATATTCTATTAATTTATCAGTGTAAAAATCTGTGGAATAATTTCCTTCTTCCCATACTACTGATTCTCCGTTTTCAGTATAACTAGATTTTCCATTATTTAAAGCACTTTGGTTATTATAATGATTTCCTGCACCGTTGATTAATACATACGATTTTTCAAATCCTTTTTGATGGGGATTTGATCTAGGTTCTTTACCAAGGTGCCACTTCCCTGCCATGTAAGTATGATAATCAACATCTTTAAGTAATTCTGGAATTGCAATTATGCGATTTGTCAGCCTTCCTTCATATCCAAATTCATTGGTAACTAATCCTTGGCCTCCCATTCCGGCAATATGATTATCATTCCCAGAAAGCAACATGGCTCTTGTAGGTGCACACATGGGTGCAGTATGAAAACTACTAAACTTAATGCCGCTTTGAGCTAGTCCATCAATATTTGGAGTCTCTATATCTCCTCCATAACAGCCAATATCACCAAAACCCAAATCATCGGCAACTATTAATACAATATTGGGTCTTTTAATTTCTACTTTTTTATTCTCTTTATTATTACAAGAGGTTGAAATTCCAGCTAATACAATAAGCAAAAAAAGAATTAAGCTTTGCTTAATTCTTTTAATCCCAATAAAGAATTCGAAAATGAAATATGTAAAATAAAATCTGGATGGTTTTTTCATATACGTTGTTGTACCCAGTAGATACTCTTTTTTTTAAAATCAGTTTGTTAACGTTTTAATATTATCAATAAGTTGGAGTATTTCGTCATCGTCAGTTCCATCATAAATTCCTCTTATTTGTTTTTTCTTATCAACTAATATAAAGTTAGAGGTATGAATAAAATCTTGTAATCCTCCATCTCCTTCTTCTACAACTGCAAAATAACTTTTGCGAGCTAGTTCATAAATATGTTTTTTATTTCCAGTAGTCATATTCCATTTAGAATCTATAACACCTTTGCTAGTTGCGTATTTTCTTAATACAGAAACACTATCTATTTTTGGGGTTACAGATAAGGATAAAAACATAATATCATTATCATTTTTAAATTCCTTCTGAAGAAGACCAATGTTATCTGTCATAATTGGACAAATACTACCACAACGTGTAAAAAAGAAATCTGCAACATAGATTTTATCTTTATAATTTTCTTGTGTTATGGTATCTCCATTTTGATTGATTAAACTAAAATCTGAAACAATGTGATTTTCATTTTTATTTCGCAAACTTTTATCTACTAATTCTGAGTTAAAATTTGAAGGATTATAAATTGGTAATACGTTAGTTGGAAATACAGATGTATTAAACAACAACAACAACAATACAAGTATTAAAGCTAAAATAAGAATAGCTATAAACTTGTTGTTTTTTATTAATACCATATGAATGATTTTTAAGAATTTAACATTGATAGATAAACGGAAAGCTTACAATACTGAATCGTCTATTTCTATATCTGCATCTTTCCAAGCAGTTTTAAACTCTTTTTTTATAATCTTTGCTTCTTTCTTTTTTCCTTGCGCCATAAGACTTTTATAGAGTCCCATTAGAGACCATCCATTTTGCCTTAGTATAGCTAAGTCTTCTTTATATATTTTTTCGGCAGCTTCATATTTTTCAGCTTTTAATAATATAGATCCTAGGTTTTGTCTAGTAGGTATATGCCATGCAGCAGGTTCTGTGTAGGTTAATCCATCTTCAAATACTACCGCATTTTCGAGATGTTCTATAGCTTTTGGAATATTTCCTTTCAATGCTTCTAATTCTCCAGAAACTACTTCGAAAGCAATATTAGCAGCATGAATTGAAGCATTATTTGCTGTAGCAATTAAGGTTTCTAATTCAGGATCATTTTGAAGGATTTCGATGGCATTTAATTCTTCTTGTGCTTCATTTATATTACCTTTTCTAATAAAAGCAATGCCTCTTGCATAATGACGCATAAGGTTGAGATGCTTAATTTTTGAATTAGGAGCTGGAATGGTTAAAATTTCATTCCATTTACCAAATCTAGTATATGCAAGCATTGGTGTGGATGCAAAATCTTGTAAAAAGGTCATTTCTAAAAATTCGCCAACGGGTACTTTTTCTGCTGTTTTTTTAGCGGCATCAATTGCAATATCACTTGCTCCTAATAAACTCGCTGAAGACCATAAAAAATGAATGTTGTGAGGGTAATAGCCAAGTGGATAAAGTCCTTGAGCAAAACATTGAGAGATATAATCCTCGTCAGCTAAAATTGCTTTTTGGTTGGTGATAACAGCATCTTTATATCTTCCAACTCTAATGTATATGTGAGATGGCATATGTACAATATGTCCAGCGCCAGGCATTAGAGATGCTAATTTATCAGCACTTTCAACACCAAGGTCTGGATAAGGAAGTTCTACCATATGAATATAATAGTGATGTCCGCCAGGATTTTCTGGTTCCAACAACATGGCTTTTTCAAGAGCAGCTTTAGCTTCTTTAATATTTGGTGACGGATTTCCGTCCTTGTCCCAATAATTCCAAGGAACAGTATTCATAACTGATGCAGCATATAAAATTTGCACATTAGCATCCTCTGGAAATTTTTTTAAAGTTTTAGCCATCGCATTCATATACGTCATGTTCAATTCAGCTATATCTTCTGTTAAATCTTCACTATATCTAGCAGACAATGCATTTATGAATGCTTGTTCTTTTAAACTTGATTTTGATGCCAATTGTTTCGCTTTTGCTATTGCCTCATTAATCTTAATCTTGCGTTCTTCTAAAGGAATTGGATCGTTTATGTTGGGTCCAAGTGCAAAGGCTTGTCCCCAATAAGTCATTGCTGAATTGGGATCTAATCGCGACGCTTCCATAAACGAGCGATGCGCTTCAGCATGATTAAAGGCGTATGATAATTTTAAACCTTGATCAAAAAATGCTTGAGCCCTTTGGTTTTTAGTGCTAATTGAAAAATGAAGATTCCCTAGATTATTAAAAAGTGGCGAAATCTGTTTTGTAGTATCTACATCTTCTAATAAAAATTTAGTAGAGGTACATTTCACAAAATTCATGGCTAGTTTGGGCGCTGGTTGTTGTGTTTCATTAAAATGTTCATTAAAAGTAAAATAAACAAGTACTGCTATAATAATAAAAGCAGCAAAAACAATGGTCTCTTTTGATTTCATAATCTATGGTTTTTATTAATTTGATGTATCCTATTTACAATTGGGTACAACATTTTAATAATGATATTTTTTTTTAGATTATGTTTTGGGATAAACACAACCAAATTTTTACCTATTGATTTTATTAAATCTTACAAAATCAGTATCAGCATTAACATCAACAAAAATTAAAGGGGAAGAATTATAATAGAATTATTTGTTTAATGAGATAACAATATAGTAATTAATTTTTTAATTCTATTTGTCAATTTTTTTACTACTAAATAGTTAACTATCGCTACTAAATGATGAACAAGATTGCCCATAATAAACACATATTTTTTTTGCTTTATTTGTAGTACAGACCTTTAAAAAATCGGAGTTTTAGCTACCATAACATGCTCAAATTATGATTCACAACAGAAGGTCTCGAGTTTATACTTGATCTCGCTTCAACAAATAAGTCTTTAGAATATAAGGATTAGAGCAATCTTAAACATATTTTTCTATTTTTGTAAAACATATGACCAAAAAAGGAAAAGAGAAAAACACTCGAAATAAAGCTAAACACACCAACCTCATCAATCGTAAAAAGAATAAATTGCGAAAAGAAGAGGATACTCGTAAAGAAAAACTGAAGCAGATTATTAAAATTGCAAATCAATCGGTTGCTAGTGAAAAGTAATCAATAACTTTTTATTCGATTATCTAGACCATCTTGTATCTTCGCAAATAAAGAAAATGCTAAAAGCCGTTTTATTTGATATGGATGGGGTAATAGTGGACACCGAACCGCTACATTGCAAAGCATACTTTAAAATGTTTGATGCTGTGAATATTTCTGTTTCAGATGCTTTGTACGAATCATTTACTGGGCAATCTACTAGCAACATATGTAAACAACTTTGTAAACTGTTTAATTTAAGTGAATCTCCTGAAACGTTAGTTCAGCTTAAAAGAGATTTTTTTAAAGAGTTGTTTTTTAATGATGACAGCCTTGACCTAATAGATGGTGTTTTAGATGTAATTAAAGACTATCATAAAAATGGTATTACGATGGTACTAGCATCTTCTGCTTCTATGATGACCATCAATAATGTTTTTAACAGGTTTGATTTAAATCAATATTTTATTGCTAAACTTAGTGGAGCAGATTTAAAAGCATCCAAACCACATCCAGAGATATTTATAAATGCCGCTATCGCTTCCGGGTATTCAAAAAAAGAATGTCTGGTCATTGAAGATTCTACCAATGGTATTAAAGCAGCTAAAGCAGCGGGTATCTATTGTGTAGGCTTTAAAAGTCCTCATTCAAAAAACCAAGAATATTCTGAAGCTGATAAAATAATTTCAAATTTTGAAGAAATTCGTTTTAATAAAATTACTCATTACTTTCAATAATAGACGAACTAATAATATTTCATCAAATTGATTATCTTTCCAATTGAGTTTTTTTCAATAAAATGAATAAAGAGAATTTTATAAGTATAACTGGAGGAGCTGGTCATTTAGGATCTTGTTTGATAGCAATGCTACTTCAACAAAATTATGCTGTAAATGCGCTTTACTACCAAAGTAAACCTGCTATAGGTCACCCAAATTTAAATTGGATCAAGGGTGACATTTCAAAGCCAACTACTTTTAATGACTTACTTATAAATTCTGCTGTATTAATCCATGCTGCCGGTATTATTTCTATTGGAGGTGATGATAAACATCATGTTTACCGAATAAACGTAAATGGAACCGAAAACTTAATTAATGCTTGTGTAAAGCAACAGGTTAAAATGATTTATATAAGTTCTTCTGCAGCTGTTATGGAAACGGAAAAAGATGAAGTTTATAACGAAAACAGACCCTATAAAACAGAAGATCATTTTTTGTATGATTGGACCAAGGCAACTGCTGAAAAAAAGGTGCTGAAATCAATTGAAGATTTAAACTTAGAAGCCTTTATCATAAGACCAACTGCTATCATAGGTCCTCCAGATAATAAACCTTCTCATTTTGGACAATCTATAATTGATATGGCCAATTACAAAATGCCTTTTGTAACAACAGGTGGATACAACTTAGTTGATATTAGGGATTTGTCACAAACCATTATTAATAGCCTTCGTTTAGGTGAACAAGGAGAAATTTATTTAGTTGGAGGGAATTATTATACGATCAAACAAATTGCAAAAATTGCGAACCCAAAAAGATATTTTGTAAGCATTCCATTGAGTTTTTTAATTGCTATACTACCTCTTATTAAAGTTTCTAAAAAAATGTTTTCTTTACGCTGGCCTATTACAAAAGAAAGTTTAACAACCTTAAAAAAAGCACCTAATAAAATGGATTGTTCTAAAGCTAAAACAGATTTAAATCATTCGATTAGACCCATCACAGAAACGATACAGGATTTAATTACTTGGTATAGAAAAAAATAAATTTATGAACTTAGAAAAATTTAATATCATCTGTATCATATGGTCTTTAGTAGGTGTTTCTTCATTTATTTTATTACAATTTGTAAGGGCACCTTATGGTAGGCACGTAAGAAAAGGTTGGGGAAAAGAAATTCTAAATAATTTGGGCTGGGTTCTTATGGAAATGCCATCATTCTTGATTATTCTTTACTTTTTTCTAAGCTCCAATCAAAGTAATTATGCAGCGATGTTAAGCATTCTTTGGCTAGTTCATTATTTTAACAGAACATTTATATATCCATTTAGAATTAGAACCAAAAGAAAGAAAATGCCTATTACTATTGTACTTTCTGCTATTGGCTTCAATTTTATCAATGCTGGATTAAATGGATATTTTCTATCCAATTTAGAAAAATATAATGTTACCTCATTTCAAAACTGGAATTTTTACTTAGGAATACTACTATTTATCATTGGTTTTTTAATCAATCAAATTAGCGATACCATACTTATCAACCTTAGAAAACCAGATGAAATAGGTTATAAAATTCCTAAAGGATTTCTTTTTGAATACATCTCTTGTCCAAATTATTTTGGTGAAATTATTCAATGGGTTGGTTTTGCATTAATGGCCTGGAATTTTCCTGCAACTACTTTTTTAATATGGACCGCAGCTAATTTATTACCAAGAGTAGCTGGACATCATAAATGGTATAAAAGTCATTTTAAAGAATATCCTAAAAACAGGAAAGCACTCCTACCGAAATTATGGTAATACTATTAAAAAATAGTAAATTAGCAATTGAATATATGAATATAATTTTCTTCAAAAAATAAGATTTGGATTTAGTAAAGTTTTCTAAAGGAATTGTAGCAAATAAGTGGCTTATCATAGCATTGGTTTTAATAGGCACCCTTTTCTTCGGAAATGAATTAAAAAGTCTTAAAATAGATGCTGATATTGTAAGGTCATTACCAGATGATGATCCAGATGCCAAATTATTAAAAAAAATCGGTAAGAATTTTGGAGGTAATAATATGGGAGTTATTATTCTTGAAACAGATAATATCTACCAGACTTCCGTACTAGAACACATTCAGATAATTACAGATACTTTAACTAACATCGATGGAATAACAACTGTTTCCAGTCTTACAAATATCATCAATATTAAAGGTGGTGATTATGGGATTGAAATTGGAAAGTTAGTAGATGAATATGAAATGCCTGAAAGTCCTGAAGATTTTGAAATATTAAGGAATAACATTTTAAACAATGAAATGTATAAAGGTTCCATAGTTTCTGAAGACGAAACTTCTACATTAATAATCTTTAGTTTAGATAATGATTCCGATGTTAGTACGGTAGCCAAAAATGTAATTCAAAAAACAGAAGATTTAAACTTACCTGAAAAGCTATACTATATAGGGTCTCCTATGTTGGTAACCTATATTTCAGATTTAATGAGGAATGATTTAACCAATTTATTACCGCTTGCTTTTTTAGTAATTGCATTCATTTTATTCTTGAGTTTTAGATCGATAAGTGGTGTTTTATTACCTCTTTTAATTGCCGTTATATCCATTGTGTGGAGTTTGGGAAGTATGGCTTTCCTCGGCATTAAAATGTCTATGATTTCGAATAATATACCCATTATATTATTGGCAATTGGTAGCGCTTATACCATCCATGTAATCAATAGAATTAATAAAGTAAGTCAATCAAAAGAATCAGATGTAATTAGTACCGCTCTTGCTTTTGTTTTAATACCCTTAATTTTAGCTGCACTAACTACCATCATAGGCTTCGTTTCTTTCATATTTGGAGCATATCTAAATATGATTGTTGATTTTGGAATTTTCACAGCACTAGGGACCTTATTTGCATCACTGTTGTCCATCTTCTTTGTGCCTTCTGTAATGGAAGCTGTAAATTATAAAAGCAAAAAAACAAGTAAGCAAAGCGAAAACTCTTTTCTAACCAACTATTTTCTTAAGCCTATAAACGCATTATTAATTAAAAAGCCCAAAACTATATTTATACTTTGGATGGTATTAATTGCGATAAGTATTATTGGTATGTTTTCTATTAAAAGAAGTGTGGACATTCAAGAATATTTTAAAAAGGATAATCCAACTAGGCTTGCTGAAAACATCATGATTGAAAAGTTTGGAGGTACCAAACCCATATTTGTCCATTTTAAGGGGAATATGCAAGACCCTAAAGTTTTAAAGGCTATGATTCAGACTTCTGAATATATGGAGAAAAGCCCCGATGTGTATACTTCCATGTCAATTGCAAAATTGATTGCAGAAATTAATTTGAATATTACTAACACTAGAGGAATACCAAATAATATTGAACAGATAGAGCAATTGTGGTTTTTATTGGAAGGGAATGAAGTATTAAATCGTTTTGTAAATGAAGATTTAACGGAAGGAATTATTATTTCTAAGTTTAAATCACCCGATAATGAGTCCAAAAAAGAATTTGCGAAATACATGAGGGAGTTTATAGCTACTACTACTTCTGAAGATTGTCAAATTGAAATCACAGGAATGCCCTTTGTGGACATTACGATGGATCAAAGTTTAATAAATAGTCAAATTGGAAGTATATTAATAGCGATTCTATTTGTTATAATTTTGGTAGGTATCATATTGCGTTCTTGGATAAGCGGACTTTATGCTTCTTTACCTATTATAGCAACAATCATCTTACTATTTGGCTTTATGGGTTTAACGGGAATCTCACTAAATATCGCAACCGTTTTAGTCGCAAGTGTTGCACTTGGAATTGGAATCGATTATTCCATACACATCATTTCACACTTTAATGAATCCTATAAAAAAACTCAAGATCTTTATAAATCAATTGAAGAATCAATTTTAATTAGTGGGAATGCAATCATTATTAATGTAATTTCAGTTTCTGCTGGTTTCTTAATCTTAGTTTTTTCTGAAATGGTTCCGCTTCAATATTTCGGTCTACTTATTGCACTAAGTATGGTTAGTTCATGTTTAGGAGCTTTAACATTACTTCCTTCTATATTAATACTAATGAACAGAAATAAATCTAAAAAAAACACCCCAAATGAATCTTAAGTTTATAGCAATCTTCCTATTTATTATCCTTTTTAATTTTAGTTCATTACAAGCTCAAAGCGCTGAAGCATTATTACAAAACATGGATCTTTTAATTGCTGCACCTAAAGATAAAGAAGCGTCGGTTTTAATGGTGATAACAGATAAATCTGGTAAAAAAAAGGAAAGAGAAGCTTCCTTAAAGCAGAAAGGGAAATTCAAAAAATTATACAGGTATACAAAACCCGAAAAACAAGCTGGAATTGCTACACTTTCACTTCCAGATAATATCATATGGTTGTATATGCCTGCATTTGGAAAAGCCGTGAGAATTTCTTTACTAAGCAAAAGTCAAGCATTTACTGGAACCGATTTTTCACAAGAAGATATGAGTGGTATTCCATACAGTGATAGGTATAATCCAACTATAGTCAACGTTAATGATCCTGGTTTTTACATTTTAGAATTAACACCAAAATCTAAAAAAACAAAATATTCAAAAATTATTTTAACAATGGATAAAACTAATTATTATCCAATTAAAATGGAGTATTTTAATAATAGTAATAAATATTTCAAGTTAGCTACTTATAAGTATGAAAAGCAAAACAAGTATTGGTATGCTAAAGAAGTAATAATGAAAAATGTTTTAAAAGAACATTCAACTTCTATTATATTGACAGAAGTAAAATTTGATCAGGGTATTAGCGATGATGTGTTTACCATTGAAAGTTTAAAACAAGAAGAATAAATCAATTTTAATCTATAAAATTATATTTGCTTTTTTTTTCTTTATTTTCTTCAACTACTTTTTTTAAATCGCTCAAGGTATTAAAAGGAGTATCTTCTACAAACATATTTGCCAACCAAGATGGGACTGTTCCTCCAGGATCTACTTGCATTAAGAAAGTAACATTTAATTTATTATTAGAAAGTACTTCCGCTTTCCAATAACCATTACCCTTAACTCGAATGTATTTTTCGTCTTCTTCTAAATAGTCATCCAATACCTCTATCGTAACATGGAGGATCTTTTTTTCAGGATTCCAATCAAATCTATTAAGGTAAATACCATCTCTATTTTTATATGGAAAAGGCGCTTTTGCTATAGAATAGTATACTTGTAAAGTATCTCCTTTCCTTTCTAATTTTTTCGCAGATTTTACATTATGCCCCCAATCAGGATATTTATTCAAATCCAATAGGGTATATATAAAATGATGGATTGAAGCATTAATAATGGTAGTACCTTTAAAAGTTTTAAAAGCGTATCCCTCTTCTGCTTTTGTATAAACTTTAATACCTTCACTATCTTTTGTTAATTCCCATCCTTCTTGAGAAAACAATACTGAATTCTGAAAAACTAATAACGATATAATTATAATTATTCTAGTCATATATATTTATTCTATGATCTCGATACTTTCTGGTAAAATATAATTAAATTGTTTCATAGAGAAACCCCATTCCTTTATTAATTGATCTAATTGACTTTTTCTGATAACGTGTTTATTCTTTTTATAACTCTTTAGTTTTTCAATATAATTTTCAAAATTTGTAGAAGCCCTTTCAAAGTTATCAATCTTTAAAGTAGCATAAATGGCATTCAATATTTTCATGGGGTTTTCTTCCAAATCTTTATATGCAACTTCAACAAGGTTTCCGGATGGTATCAATACTTTTTGCTGAATATAATCCCCCATAATCTTTTTATAAATCGTTTCTATTTTTAAATCGATTTCTTCTTTACTAATATTCTGTAATTGCAAAGGAGGCAGCATCTTATTATAAAAATTTTGAGTAGATAAAAAGACTTCAATCGGATTCCGATGAATATGTATAAACTTTGCGTCCGGAAACATTTCTAATAATACTTTTATTCGTCCAGTATTGGGAGGGTTTTTAGAAAGGTACCGCTTCTTACTTGTGTTTTTTATAGCTTTCTTTATAAGTAACTTGTAATCAGATTTCCATTTTTCCAATTGTTTAATATCAATATTATTGAATCTAATAAAGTCATTATAATATTGAATCATATTGGTCGGAAACATCCAAAAGAAATAAAAACAAATTGGAGTTTTATCGCCTAATGCAAACTCTTCTTCTTGTGGTAGTGATGCACCCAAAGTTACATTATCTCCTTTTCTAGTTCCGGGTATTAAAAGTGTGGAGAATCCTCTAAATAAAAAACGTCCCAATTTATTGAATAAGGTATCTGGAAAAACACTTTGGTAGGTAGTTGCATACGCCATTTGCTCATCTTGACAAAGCAAATTATGAAGATGAGTGGTACCACTTCTCCAATGACCAATTATGAAAATTGGAGACTCATCAATAGTTTTTTTATGGTATTTGGGATTAATAAACAAACGTTCGTAAGTTCTAAAAGGGTAGTTAATTAGATTCACGATAATTATTGTAAATAGCTTTGGGAAGTACTTTAATTGGATTTTATTACTTCTAATTAAGTTAACTACAATTTTAAAAGAATACCCTATAGCAGGAGGCAACAACATTCCTCTTTTACTTTTTTTAGGCATATAAAAATATTAGTTAGACGAATTAAATAATAAGCCTACGCTAAAATAAAGCCTAAGTTTATTAATTTCATTAACATAAGATACATCAAAATTAACAGGTCCTAATAAGGAATGGTACGAAAAAGTAGCTCCAACCGACATTAGGGCACTTGTTTCAATTTTATCTTCCCAGTTTTCTTTAGGCCAAAAAGCATCTTCTATATAATCTTCAAAATAGGTGAATCCAACGGATGCTATATTGACATGAGGAACCACATATATTTTATTGATGGGAATAAATTGTGCTGCAAGCGTTAATTTCATAAATTGATTCACATTTAATTCATCTTCGTGTAATCCTGCAAATAAATAACTGTTATTACGATTAGTTTGAACATAGCCTCCCAGAGAATATTTTCCAGCATATCCATACTCATTAAAAGAAATATCATTAGAAGATAAATTATCTTCAAAAATAAAACCTATATTGGCTTTTATAATTCCAGTTATTTTTTTACTAAAATTAAATCTTTTTTCAAAATTTAAATTAAGTTTTGAAAACCCATTAGTTGAACCGTCAATAGGTTCAATAGTTTCGTCGGTATCTTCTAAATAAATAGCATGCAATAACGACCTACTTATGGACGCTTTAAAAAAGGTTCCTTTTGTTGCAAAAAACACCCTGTTTAAGCTGTTATAAGTATAATGTGCATTAATATCAATATTATTAAAGTTGTATTTTTTTAGACCAAAAATATTATCAACTACTTCAGGATCAAAACTTGGTCTTAATTGAGTTAGTTCATAGTTTAAACCCATACCAATATAACTCTTTAAGGAATTGAGGTTTTTATTAATTTGATTGTCGAACTGAAAATAATTATGTTTTATATTTTCTATTTTATTACCATTCTCAAATACTTCTTGCTTTAAAAACTCCCCAATTGCTTCTGTTCGCCACCACCACGATTTTTGTTTTCCGAATATTTTTTGATATTGTAATCTAGCTCTAGGTTGCTCAGCGATATCAACACTTACAATCATTCTAGAAGATTCACCTAAAATGTTTCTTCCTGTATAATTAACGATCAAACCCACTCCACGATACGTATCGTAATGTAAAGCTCCTTTTAATAGGTTTTTGGAATGTTCAAAAACATTAAAATTTAAGCCAATCTTATCATCTTCAATTTTTGATTCATAAGTGATTTTTGAAAACATACGTGTTCCCATAGCTCTATTCACACCCTCAATTAATTCTTTAACAGTATATTCTTTATGAGGCTCAATTTTGGTTCTTTCTTTTGCTAATTCATAATTTTCTTTACTAATGCCTTTAAATATTATGGTATCCAAAACAATTTTTTCTTTTACTTCTGGAACTTCATGTGCTCTTTGCTTATAATTATTTAAGACTTTTGACAATTCAACTAAAGCATCTAATTTATCTTTTGTAGCGACATTCCCTTCTTTTAATATTTCTTCCCCTTTATTAAAATCGCCCGTTGAATAATTGATATTAGATGAATGATTTATAAGTATATCACAGATTTCTGCATTCTTTTTATTCTTTAAATTACTCACTAACATAGAAGTTTGAAATATTAAGTTAGGCATATTATCCAGTTCTTCTTTAGGCAGCATACCTCCTCCAACTTGACTTCCAATAATAATATCTGCTCCCATTTCCTTAGCCACATCAGTAGGGAAATTATTGAGTATTCCTCCATCTACCAATATGGTGTTTTTATATTCTACCGCTTGAAATATACTAGGTATAGACATACTTGCTCGCATAGCCAAACCTAATGAACCTTCACCTATAATTACTTCTTTACCATTTACGATATCTGTTGTCATCGCTCGAAAAGGAATGGATAAATCATCAAAATCATCAATATCATAAACCGGAAAGGTCATTACGCTTAAAAATTCTCGAAGGTTTTGATCTCGTAATAATGAAGAATTTAGTTTAGGAGCCCAATCAACAACATCCAATTCTATTAAAAACTTTTTAAATTCACTTTTTTCTTCAACACTTACATTACTCAATGAAATATCTCCACCTATTAAATCATCCCATCTTGCATTATTAGCAATGTTTGCAATACTATCACCAGAATAACCCATTGCATACAGACCTCCAACGACAC
>TARA_R110000787_G_scaffold117206_3_pt1 | contig 46092 bp, 34 predicted proteins | sample TARA_R110000787 | Tara Oceans TARA_R110000787 (sample SAMEA4397920) | marine metagenome | biome: Polar Biome; feature: [DCM] deep chlorophyll maximum layer (ENVO:01000326); material: water (ENVO:00002006), including particulate matter (ENVO:01000060) such as... | depth 35 m | reverse complement strand
GAGGCTGTGGCCGATATGGATATTGCCATTGGCATAAGGCGGGCCGTCATGCAGGATGAATTTCTCGCGACCGGCGCGGGCCTCGCGCAGCTTTTCATAGAGACCGATCTTCTGCCAGCGCTCCAATATTGCCGGTTCCTTCTGCGCAAGGCCGGCTTTCATGGGAAAATCGGTTTTCGGCAGGAAAACCGTGTCTTTATAATCTGCTTTGGGATCGGTCATGATCGCGGGGATTAGGGGACGCGGCGCTTGGGTGCAAGCGGGATTTGTGCCACGCGAGAGCCTTGCAATCTGCTCGTCATTGCGAGGGCTGAAAGCCCGTGGCAATCCAGTGCGGCAGGCGACGGCCTGGATTGCTTCGCTTCAGTCGCAATGACGAATATCGCCGCTTACGCCAGCAATTCCCGCGCCTTGTCGCAATCCTTTTCCATCTGCACTTTCAGCGCATCCAGATCATCAAACTTCTGTTCGCCGCGCAGGAAATGATGCAACTCCACCTCGATCGTCTGGCCATAAAGGTCTTCAGCAAAATCGAAGAAAAAAGGTTCGAGCAACTCCTTCGGCGGATCGAAGCTCGGGCGAATGCCGAGATTCGCCGCGCCCTTGAGCACCCGCCCGTCGGGCAACAGGCCCTTCACCGCGTAGATGCCATATTTCGGACGCAGATATTCGCCGATATCGATATTGGCGGTGGGATAGCCCAATATCCGGCCGTTCTTGTCGCCGTGAATGACCTCACCCCGGATCGCGAAGGGACGGGTGAGCAACCGGTTCGCTTCTTCGCAAAGGCCTTCTTTCAGCGCCTTGCGGATACGGCTGGAGGAGATGACATCATCGCTGTCGCTGATCGCGCTGACCGCTTCGCTCTTCAGCCCGTGCGCCGCGCCGACTTCGCGCAGCACATCGACATTGCCTTTCGCACCTTGACCGAAAGTGAAATCGGCACCGGTAACCACGCCCGCCGCGCCAAAACGCTCGACCAGCAGCTTGGCGACAAAATCCTCTGCCGTTGTTGCAGCCAGTCCGGCGTCAAACTCGAAGACCAGCATCGCGCTGGCCCCGGCATCGGCGAACAGCCGCTGGCGCTGGTCCAGCGACGTCAGCCGGAAGGGCGCGACATCGGGCTTGAAAAAGCGCACCGGATGCGGATCGAATGTCGCGATAATCGCCGGACGGCCTTCGTCCCGCGCCCAGCTCAGCGCCTTGCCGGCGACCGCCTGATGCCCGAAATGGAATCCGTCAAAATTGCCCAGCGCGATAATCGCGCCGCGCAGGTCGCCGTCAATCCGCTCTTTTCCGTTCAGTCTTATCATCGAATCGCTATTGCGGGATTTTGCATTTCATTCAACAAATTCGTCATGCCAGCGCAGGCTGGCACCTAACCCGCATCCGAAGTGCGAGCATCGCTATCGGATTGACCCCCAGCCTTTGTCGGGGTGACGGCCTGAGATAAAGGCACAAGCCCCTGCCGGATCACCCGCAATGCATTCAGGCCCATCACCGCGCGGATTTCCGCCTCCGTGAATCCTGCATCCATCAACGCTTGGGTAATCTGGACAATGCCGCTGGTGTCAAAGCGCGTCGTCACAGCGCCGTCAAAGTCGCTGCCCAGCGCGACATATTCTATCCCGACCAGATCGCGAACATGCTTGACCGCCTTGGCGACAGTCGCCGGATCGGTATCGCACATCGCGCCGTCCCAATAGCCAAGGCCGATGACCCCGCCGGTCGCCGCCACGCCCCTGATCTCTGCGTCGGTCAGGTTGCGATTGACCCCGCACACCGCCTGCACGCCGCCATGGCTGGAGACCACCGGCCGCTTTGCCATTTGCAATATGTCGGCAACGGTGGCGTGGCTGCTGTGGGCGATATCGACGATCATGCCCATGTCTTCCATGTCCCTGATGATCGTGCGCCCAAATTCGGTCAGTCCACCTTTTTCAATGCCGTGCATCGATCCGGCCAGTTCATTGTCGAAAAAATGGACCATCCCCGCCATGCGCATGCCCGAGGCGTACAGTTTCTTCAAATTGGCGCGATCGCCTTCCAGCGTCTGCAGGCCCTCGGCGGAAAATAGCACGCCAATGGATTTGTCCAGCCGGTCAAAATCCTCGGGCTTGCTGATCGAAGCCAGCCTGCCACCCGACACGGCAACCGCCTTGTCCAGTTTCTGCGCGTGATAAAGCTGACGCTCGAGCAAGGAAAACCATGTCCGCACCGGTTGCAGCTGGGTGATGGCGAGCAGGGTGATATTGTCGGTGTCGCCGCTGTTGCTGTCGTAATTCTGGCCCTTGGGCGTCTTGGTCACGCTGGAGAATATCTGCAGCCCGACATTGCCCGCTTCCAACCGGTCGAGGTCGATATGACCATAATCCGTACTGTCGGTAATCTTGCGCTTCCATAATAATGTGTCGCCATGCAGATCGACAATCATCAGGCTGTCATGCAGCTTCTGCGCCTCGGCTCTGATCTCCGGCAGCGGCTCGCCGTCGACCATATTGGTTTGCTTGTCGAACCATGCCGGCGCGAAAATCAGGAAGGCGGCGAGGGCGATCCCGCCGATGCCCAAAAGCGCCAGCAGGAATTTCCTCATCCGGTTTTCCTTTTCAGAGTGACGAAGCTGTAACCGGGCTTGTCATTTTTCGGCTCGTGATCCTCGCGCATCGTCTCTTCCCAGACGGCATCGTCAAAAGCCGGCATCTTGATATTGCCTTTGGGCTTGAGATGCACTTCGGTCAGTTCAATCCGGTGCGCACGGTCGAGAAAGGCCTTGTAGATTTCCGCTCCGCCGATCACCGCGATATGCGGGGAATTGGCTATTTTCAGGGCGTTATCGATGCTGTTCGCGGTCTCCGCGTCATCGGTTTCCCAGTCCGTGTCCCGGGTCAGCACGATATGACGCCGTCCGGGCAACAGGCCGGGCAGGCTGTCGAATGTCTTGCGGCCCATGATCATCGGCTTGCCCATGGTCATGGTCTTGAAACGCCGCTGATCTTCCGGCAGGCGCCAGGGAATAGTGTCACCGTCACCAATCACGCCATTGTCGGCACGGGCGAGGAAGAGAATGATTTCAGGATGGTTCATGGGCGACGCCTAGCGCAGTTCCGGCAGACTGCAAATTAGAAATGCAATTTGGTGACATGACCCATTTTTCGACCGGGCCGGCTTTCGCCCTTGCCGTAGAGATGGAGGTGGTTTGCACCGTCGGATAACAGGGCCTGCCAGTCGTCAGCCTGCGCCCCGATCAGATTGTGCATCTCGACTTTTTTCGCGGCCAGTCCGGTGTCGCCGAGCGGCAGTCCGCAAATCGCCCTGATATGATTTTCAAACTGGCTGGTGACCGCGCCTTCGATCGTCCAGTGGCCGCTATTATGCACCCGCGGGGCCATCTCGTTAAAAACCGGTCCGTCTTTTGTGGCAAAAAATTCGCAGGTGAGGACCCCGACATAATCCATCGCTTCGGCCATTTTCGCGGCTAGCGAGCGGGCGTCGTCCTGCTGTTCCAATATCGCGACAGGGGCCGGAGCAACCGAAAGGGCCAATATTCCGTCTTCATGGATATTATGCGGCGTGTTCCAGAAACGGACCTCGCCATCCTGTCCGCGCACCAATATCACCGAAAATTCATGGTCGAAGGTGACAAAGCCCTCGGCCACGCAAGGCTGATGGGCGACGGCCTCCCAATGTTGGTCGAGATCGTCTCCCGGCCGGATACGCGACTGGCCCTTGCCGTCATAGCCCATGCGGATGGTCTTGAGAATCGCCGGTGCGCCTATCTCGGCAATTGCCTTGTCCAGGGTCGACCGGTCGGTGACTTCGGCAAATGGCGCCGTGGTCCCGCCATGGTCTCGGGCGAAAATTTTCTCGGCGATTCGGTTCTGAGCAATATCCAGCGCGGCAATCGGCGGATGCAGTGGCGCGCAGGATGCGATTCGGTGCAGCGGATCGACCGGAACATTTTCAAATTCGAATGTGATCACGTCGCAGCTCTCGGCAAAGCCGGTCAGCGAGGCGATGTCGTCATCTTCCGCGCAGGTGAATTCGGCAGAGACTTCGGCGGCCACGCTGTCGGCGTTGGGCGCATAGATATGGCAGCGATAGCCGAGCTGCGCCGCAGCCATGCTCAGCATCCGGCCGAGCTGGCCGCCGCCCAATATGCCGATGGTTGAACCTGGGGGAAGTGTCTGCATGGGCTCTCTTTATTCGGGCTGGTCGGCGACGGAATCGGTTTGCGCCGCCCGCCATGCATCCAGCCGTTCGGCCAGCGCCGGATCGTTATTGGCGAGGATGGCTGCTGCAAGCAGCGCCGCATTTTTGGCGCCCGCATCTCCGATTGCCAAAGTGCCGACAGGAACGCCGCCGGGCATCTGGGCGATGGAAAGCAGACTGTCCATGCCGCTCAGCGCCTTTGACTGGATCGGCACGCCGAGTACGGGCACGCGAGTCATCGAGGCGACCATGCCGGGCAGATGCGCCGCGCCGCCGGCGCCGGCGATGATCACTTTTAATCCGCGTTCGACAGCCGATGTTGCATAATCATAAAGCCTGCCGGGCGTGCGGTGTGCGGACACGATCTTGGTCTCATGCGCCACGCCAAGCTTATCGAGAATGTCGCTCGCGAGCTTCATCGTCGCCCAGTCGGACTGGCTACCCATGATTATTCCAACCGGAGGAGGTGCTTCGACCATTTTTGCCCCTGACAAATGCTACGGAAGCAATGCGGTTTAGTCATGAAATCGCGCAGACGCAATGCCACTTATTCGCGGTTGGAAATTTCACGGCGACAAATTGCTGTCCGGCTGTTTGATGCTGGACTCTCAAACCGAAATTGCACGAATGTTTACACTTGGATAGAATAATTATCTTGTCTTATCAACTAGATAAAAATATAGGCGCGTCGAAGAGTAAGAATGGAGGGTGATATGCATAAGAATAGTGCAAGCAATGACCAGCATTGTAGAAGTTGCGATGCCCTTCAGCGTGAAATAGACGCCCTAAAGCACGAGCTCGCGAAAATGGAGCAGCATGCTTATCATGATGTGCTGACCGGACTGCCAAACCGCCGGTTCTTTCTTCAGAGCCTTGAAAGCCGGGTCGGACGATGTCAGCGATATGGTGATAATTGTGCCGTGTTGTTCCTTGATGTCGACAATCTGAAAAAGATCAATGATAGCCATGGTCATGGTGCCGGAGATATTGTGCTGGCGCGTCTGGCCGAGATATTGCGGCTACACATCCGCGCGTCGGACGTGGCAGCGCGCATCGGGGGTGATGAATTCGGTCTTCTGCTCGACAATCTGGATGCCGACGAGGTCGAGAAAAAAATAGGATTTCTCGTCAACCAGTTCGCCAAAACAAACTGCAGCTATGCGGACCAGCCAGTGTCTTTTGGCGCCACCATCGGCTATTCTTTCGTCGGCCCCAAAGATACGGTCGAAGGCCTTATGTCCCGCGCCGACGCCGCGATGTACCGGGCGAAAGACAAGCCGGCATAGTCGCTGCAGTTTATCGGTCAGCCAGATAATAGCGCTCGATCTCGCCCAGATCATCGTCCAGTTCATAGACAATCGGTTGGCCGGTCGGGATTTCCAGGCTGGTAATCTCGTCATCCGGAATCTTGGAAAGATGTTTGACCAGCGCGCGCAGGCTATTGCCATGGGCCGAGATCAATACCCGTTTGCCATTTTGCAATTCCGGAGCGATGCGGCTCTTCCAATAAGGCAATACCCGGGCGATCGTGTCTTTCAGGCTCTCGGTCGCCGGAACTTCGATACCCTTGTAGCGCGGATCGTTGGACATTTGATATTCGCTGTCCGATGCCATGGGCGGCGGCGGTGTATCAAAGCTGCGCCGCCAGATATGGACCTGTTCGTCGCCGTGCTTGTCGCGGGTTTCCTGTTTGTTGAGGCCGGTCAGGCCACCATAATGGCGCTCGTTGAGGCGATAGTTTTTCTCCACCGGTAACCACAGGCGACCCATTTCTTCCAGGGCGAGGTTGAGTGTCTTGATCGCCCGCGTCTGGACGCTGGTAAAGCAGATGTCCGGATCGATACCCCGTTCCTTCATCAGCTGTCCGGCGGCTTTGGCCTCTTCGACGCCTTTTTCGGTGACATCGACATCCCACCAGCCGGTAAAGCGGTTTTCGAGATTCCATAGCGACTGGCCGTGGCGAAGAAGGATGAGTTGGGGCATTTATTGTCCTTGAGCTTGTGTTTCTCCTTCCTCTAGCGGCGATGGCGGGGGTCGCCAAGAGCGATTTCAGCAAGAAAGATTGTGCCGCCCGTCGCTTTACACCACCAAAGCGGGCAATCTCCGGTTTCTTTTCGCTATCAAGCGTTAACCAACATCACAAAACTCCGTCTAACCCTATGCGATATCATGGTAACATTCTGGCAGCAGGCGCAACCTGGTCGGTTACGGACCGGCTTGCCTCCTGATTGAATGTCGCTGGTAAAGATATGGCAACCAAATTGACGTAATGGTGTCATGCCAACCTCTCTCAACGCAAATAGACAGTTAGGGCTGCGCCTTAACCTGGAGAATATTAGTGAACAACATCGGTAGAATGCTCGCGGCTGCGCTGTGCACCACTGCAATGGCAACGCCCGCATTTGCACAAGACGGTGTGCAGGAAGCGGAATCATTCGACGAAAATGTCATCATCGTGACGGCCACACGCCGCGCGCAGGATGTGCAGGCTATTCCTCTGGCAGTGACTGCGGTCAGTCCGGTCGAACTGGAACGTCAGGGCGTTGTCAGTGTTGGCCAGATCACCAATGTGTCTTCCAGCTTCTCCGTGTCGAACGCCCAGCTGGCATCCGGTTCGGTGGTGCTGCGGATTCGCGGTGTCGGTACCACTTCCAACAATATCGGTTTTGAATCGGCTGTCGGTATTTTTATCGACGGTGCCTATCAATCCCGTCCCGGTGTTGCCCTTTCCGAATTTGTCGACGTTGAACGGGTTGAAGTTCTCCGCGGCCCACAAGGTACGCTCTTCGGTCGCAATACCTCTGCCGGCGCTCTGAACATTACCAATAAACGCCCGAACCTGAGTGAATTTGGCGGTTTTGCCAATGCAACTTATGGCAATCGCGATCTGATGGGCGTGCAAGGCGCGGTGAACGTGCCGATCGTCGAAGGCAATCTGGCGCTGCGTGTGACAGGTGCCTATCGGGAACGTGACGGCTATGTGACCGTAGTCGATGGCAGCGGCACCAAGATTGGGGATTCCAACGGTACCGACCAGTATCTCGTTCGTGGCCAGCTCGGTTTCGAAACCGACAGTGGCATCAGAGGACGGCTGATTGCCGACCATTCCAAAAGTACCGCTGGCTGCTGCGCGGCGGTAGAAGTCCTGCAATCGCCGCTGGAAACCTCCGGTCTTCTGGCCGCCGTAGGACTGGGCGCACGCGGGGGCATGGCCGGTCCGGTTGTCGCGCTTAATCCGTTCGACACGACCACTGCGGAAATTGCAGCCGACAACCGGATTGCAACCGCCAGCTTCGCTCCGCAGACCCGCTTTGACCAGTGGGGTATCACCGGCGAGGTGGAAGTGCCGCTGGGTGACAGCACCAACCTGATCTACATCGGTTCCTATCGCGAATATGACGCCACGGAAGCCTATGATAACGACTTCTCCGCGCTCGACGTGTTCAACGTCACCGACAATCGCACGTCCATCGAAACCATGACCCACGAATTGCGCGTTCAGGGCGACTTGTTCGGCGGCGCGCTGAAATGGCTCGTCGGCGGCTATTATTCCGAGGAAGATATTGCGCAGCAATTGTCTTTTGCGCTGGGTGCGGATTATGACCAGCTCGTGGGAGCCATTCTCGCCGGAGCTACCGGCGGTGCCAGCCTCAACCCGCTCAGCCCGATTTTCTTTGGCGCAACGCCATTGCAGAATATAACCGGCGTCAATCCGGCGACGATCACCAATATCAATCAATATGCGCAGAATAGTAAAAGCTGGTCGCTCTTCACCCACAATGTTCTGGAAGTGACCGACGGTCTGGAACTGACCGCGGGGCTGCGCTATTCGGACGAAAGCAAGAACGGCAGCTTCGCCAGCGGCGGTACCAATAATGCGGTCTGTCCGGCTATCGTCGGGGCGATATCGCCCGGTGGCGGTTTGAGCGGCTTGCCCGGCGCGCTGCAAAATGCGTTTTTCGGACTGGGCTGCTTTGCCTTCACCGCTCCGGTGGATGCGCCTTATGCGGCGCTGCTGCCAACCCCGCGCACGTTCAGCAACACGTTCAGCGATTCGGAACTGATCTACACCGGTAAAGTGGCTTATGCCTTTGTCGATCCGGTCAATATCTATGCAAGTTTCACCCATGGCTACAAGTCGGGCGGCTTCAATCTGGATTCGACGGCGGCTGCCGGTGGTACCGATCCGCGCTTCCTTTCCGAAGAAGTGAACTCCTATGAAATAGGTCTGAAGGCCAAGCTTCTGGACAATGCCGTGACGCTGAACCTGGCCGCTTTCCGGGAAATATTCTCGAACTTCCAGATCATCGAATATACCGGCGTGCAATTCCGCACCTTCAATGTTGCCAAAGCGGTAACCCAGGGTCTGGAAATCGAAACGATGCTTCGTCCGAGCGATCATTTCACGGTCAACGCCGCGCTGACGATCACCGATGCCTATTATCCGGATGATTGTGCCGGCACGCAGACCACGGTCAATGTGCTCGCCCTATGTGGCAATTCGCTGACCAATGCTCCGGACTTTGTCGGCATTGCCGGCGCAACCTATGCCAATGACATCGGAACGAACCTGGCCTATTTCCTCAACGGGCAAGTCCGGTTCGAGGGCGACCGCCGGACGTCGACCCAGGCAATCGATCCCGTTAACCTGACCGCGCTGCCGTTTGTCGTTCAGGACAGCAATATCAAGATCAACCTGCGTGCGGGTATCGGCAGTCAGGACGAAGCCTGGGGTATCGAGGCTTTTGTGACCAACCTGACCAACGAGGTGACTCGTGGCGTGACCTTCGCGACAATCTTGCGGTCTGGTTCGCAATCGGTCTTCGTGCAAGAGCCGCGCAGCTACGGTTTGACTTTGCGCAGCAAATTTTAACGCTGCACTGTCGGCTTCAAGCTGATGTCATAACAATGGATCATGAAGGGGCCGGATTGTCAGGCCCCTTCTTTCGGGACAGCTAGAACAGCTCCCGGCAAAAAGGCCTGTCCGGGCAACCGGCATGGCATCCGTCATATCGTCGTTTGCGACCGTCGATTTTCATTGCGGATTTTGCAACTGTGGCCGGCCAGCCACGGACATATGTATCATTTTTGCAACGATGGGTCCGAATTCGGCCAGATCCCGCCTGTCTCCGCTTGATTTAATGGCTCAATTAAACGACTGGCGCGTCCACAGCTGTCGTGGAAAAGCCATCCCCCTTGGTATGCGGCAATCATGACAGCCTGTTCAACGGAGTATATAAATGAAAACCTTCAATAAATTCCTCATGGCAGCGCTTTGTACATCAGCCATGACCACCCCCGCCTTTGCGCAAGACGAAGCGCAGGAAACAGAAGTTTTTGACGAGAATGTTATCATCGTGACGGCAACCCGTCGCGCACAGGATGTGCAGGATATTCCTCTCGCCGTGACCGCGGTCAGCCCGGTCCAGCTGGAACGTCAGGGTGTTGTCAGTGTTGGCCAGATCACCAATGTGTCTTCCAGCTTCTCCGCTTCGAACGCCCAGCTGGCGTCCGGTTCGGTGGTCCTGCGAATTCGCGGTGTCGGCACGACGTCAAACAATATCGGTTTTGAATCGGCCGTCGGTATCTTCGTCGATGGAGCCTATCAGTCCCGCCCGGGCGTCGCGCTTTCCGAATTTGTCGACGTTGAACGCGTTGAAGTGTTGCGTGGCCCACAGGGCACACTTTTTGGTCGCAATACATCTGCCGGTGCCTTGAACATCACGAATGTTCGGCCTGACCTGAACGATTTTGGCGGTTTCGCCAATGCCACTTATGGCAATCGTGACTTGATGAGCATCCAGGGTGCGGTGAACGTTCCTCTCGTTGAAGATACTCTGGCTCTGCGCGTTACCGGTGCTTATCGGGAACGTGATGGATATGTGACCGTGGTTGACGGTAGCGGCACCGAAATCGGTGAATCGAACGGTACTGACCAATATCTCGTGCGTGGCCAGCTCGGCTTCGAAACCGATGGCGGCATCAGCGGACGTCTGATCGCCGACTATTCCAAGAGCACGGCCGGTTGCTGTGCTGCGGTTGAAGTTCTGCAATCGCCGCTTGAAACCGCTGGCCTGTTTGCAGCCGTTGGACTGGGTGCCCGCGGCGGCATGGCAGCACCGGTTGTTGCGGTAAATTCTTCCGATACGACCAGCGCCGAAGCGGCAGCAAGTAATCGCATTGCAACGGCCAACTTTGCGCCGCAGACACGCTTTGACCAATGGGGCATCACCGGCGAAATCGAAGTGCCTCTCGGTGATAGCGCGGACCTGATCTACATCGGTTCTTATCGCGAATATGACGCAGCTGAAGCCTATGACTCCGACTTCTCGGCGCTTGATGTCTTCAATGTCACCGACAACCGTACGTCGATCGAGACCATGACCCACGAATTGCGTATTCAGGGTGAAGCTTTTGGCGGCGCTCTGAACTGGCTTGTTGGCGGATATTACTCCACGGAAGATATTTCGCAGAGTGTGTCTTTTGCGCTCGGTGCGGATTATGACCAACTCGTTGGAGCCATTATCGGCGGTGCAACCGGCGGTGCCAGCCTCAACCCTGCGAGCCCGATTTTCTTTGGTGCAACGCCACTTCAGAATCTCACAGGCTTTAATCCTGACGTGATCACCAACAACAACCAATATGCGCAGAACAGCAAAAGCTGGTCGATCTTCACCCATAATACGCTGGAAGTCACTGACGGGTTGGAACTGACATTGGGTCTGCGTTATTCGGATGAAAGCAAAGACGGCAGCTTCGCCAGCGGAGCAAACAACAACCCGGTCTGTCCGGCAATTGTTGGCCAAATCTCTCCCGGCGGTGCTTTGAGCGGCTTACCCGCTGCTCTGCAAAATGCGTTTTTCGGACTGGGTTGCTTCGCTTTTACCGCACCGGCGGACGCAGCATATGCAGCCGCGTTGCCGACACCGCGGACCTTCAGCAGCAAGTTCAGCGACACGGAACTGATCTATACCGGTAAAGTGGCTTATGCTTTTGCCGATCCGGTCAATATCTATGCCAGCTTTACCCATGGTTATAAATCGGGTGGCTTCAACCTCGATTCGACCGCTGCGGCCGGCGGCGCCGATCCGCGCTTCCTTTCCGAAGAAGTCGACGCCTATGAAATTGGTCTGAAAGCCAAATTCCTGGATAATGCGGTGACCTTGAACCTGGCGGCATTCCGTGAGGAATTCTCGAACTTCCAGGTACTGGAATTTACCGGTGCCCAGTTCCAGACCTTCAACGTTCCAAAAGCGGAAACACAGGGTGTTGAAATCGAAACGACGATCCGTCCGAGCGACCATTTCACGGTCAACGCTGCTATGACGATCATCGATGCCAGCTATCCGGATGATTGTGCCGGTACGCAAACCTCGTTGAACGTTCTTGCGCTTTGCGGAAATTCGCTGACCAACGCACCGGATATCGTCGGTATTGTAGGCGCTACCTATACCAATGACATTGGTAACAACCTGAAATACTTCCTGAACGCGCAAGTGCGGCTGGAAGGCGACCAACGGACGTCAACGCAGGCCGTGGATCCTTCCGATCTTGCGTCGATGATCCCGGTTCCGTTCGACACCCAGGATGGCAACGTCAAGATCAACCTGCGCGCCGGTATCGGTAGCCAGGATGACGTTTGGGGCATTGAAGCGTTCGTGACCAACCTGACCAACGAAGTGACCCGTGGCGTGACGTTCAACACGGTGTTGCGTTCCGGTTCGCGGTCGGCTTTCGTTCAGGAGCCTCGCAGCTACGGCCTGACGCTTCGCGGCAAGTTCTAGCATCAAAACAACGGCGGTGACCTGATGTCATCTTGCCGGATTATGAGGGGGTCGGATTTTCCGGCCCCCTTTTTTTGGCTGCTTGAATCACGCGTGGCGAAGATATGAGCGTAGGATTTCCCTTCCGCCGTAACCCGATAATTTCCCGATTGCGGCTCGCTCCACTCCACGCTCGTTGCGCGTTTCAATGTGCATTGCAGTTTCTATACATATGGTCTGCCAGCGACAAACAGGTGTCGCATTTTTGCAACGATATGGTTTGAATCGGCCCATTTCTGCCCTTGACGCTTGATTAAATTGTCCCGTTCAAGGACTTATTATGTGTAGCGCAGTCGTAAAAACAAGCCAGCCCCCAGGGAAAATGGCGATGACGGCAGCGATTCCAACGGGAGAGTATAAATGAAAAGCTTCAACAAACTTCTCATGGCGGCGCTTTGCAGCACCGCTATGACCACCCCCGCTTTTGCGCAGGATGCTGCTCAGGAAGTGGAAACATTCGACAATGATGTGATCATCGTGACGGCAACCCGCCGCGCACAGGACGTCCAGGACATTCCTATCGCCGTGACCGCCGTCAGCTCGGTTCAGCTCGAGCAGCAGGGCGTGGTGAACGTGCAGAATATCGGCAGCGTATCACCAAGCTTCTCGACCTCGAACGCGCAAACAGCGTCCGGAACGGTTGTGCTTCGTATTCGCGGTGTCGGTACCACTTCCAACAACATCGGTTTTGAATCCGCTGTCGGTATTTTTGTAGACGGTGCCTATCAATCGCGCCCTGGTGTTGCGCTTGGTGAATTTGTTGACGTGGAACGCGTCGAAGTTCTGCGCGGACCGCAGGGCACTTTATTTGGACGGAATACGTCCGCGGGTGCCTTGAACATCACCAACCGGCGCCCGGATCTCAATGATTTTGGCGGTTTTGTTAACGCGACCTATGGTAATTACGACCATATGAGTGTGCAGGGTGCGATCAACGCTCCGATCATTGAAGACACATTGGCGCTTCGCGTGACCGGCGCATATCGCAAGCGTGACGGTTATGTCACCGCCATCGACGCCACCGGAGCGACGAACGGTGAATCCAACAATAGCGATCAATATCTGATCCGCGGCCAGCTTGGTTTCGAAACCGAAGGTGGCATTAGCGGACGTCTGATTGCTGATTATTCCAAAAGCACTGCCAGCTGCTGTGCGGCGGTAGAATTATATCAGTCTCCTGTCGAAACGGCCGGATTTTTCGGTCTGGTCGGCCTTGGTGCCCGGGGCGGCATGGCTGGGCCGGATGTTGCGGTAAACCCGTTTGACACGACGACGATGCAGCGTGCTGTCGACAATCGCATTGCGACACAAAGCTATCAGTCGATGAACAGCAATGATCAATGGGGCGTAACGGCCGAGGTCGAAGTTCCCGTCGGTGACGCAGCCGATTTGATCTACATCGGGTCCTATCGCGAGTTCCGGGCAGGCGAATCCTATGATTCGGACTTCTCCGGTCTGGACATCTTTAACGTCCTGCCTGGCGGCGGAACGGCCATTGACACGATGACGCACGAATTGCGTCTGCAGGGCGATGCTCTTGATGGCGCACTAAGCTGGCTGGTCGGCGGATATTATTCCGACGAGGATATCAGTCAGGTCGTCAATTTTGGTCTCGGCGAAGATTATGACGCGCTGGTGGGTGCTTTATTTGGCGGCGCCGCTGGCCCGGCTCCGCTTGCGCTCTTCTCCGGCGGTGTCGACGCTGCGACCGTTCGGGCAACTAATGCTTATGCGCAAAGCAGCAAAAGCTGGTCGATCTTCACCCATAATACACTGGAAGTGACAGAGGGACTGAAACTTACAGTTGGTCTGCGTTATTCGGATGAAAGCAAGGACGGTAGCTTTTCCCAGCCGTCGGTGAACAATGCGCTCTGCCCGGCAATCCTGAGCAACCTGTTGGGCGCTCCGCCTGCTGGCGCTGCGCCGGCTCCGCCTTTGGCAGGCGGCTCTGCCCTGGCCAATGGCCTGTTCGGAACCGGTTGTTTCGCGTTCACCGCGCCGGCTGATCTGCCCCAGGCCGTTGCTGTCCCGCTTCCGCGTACATTTAACGGGACGTTCGGCGATGAAGAGCTGATCTACACCGGTAAGATAAGCTATGATTTTGCGTCTCCGGTCACGATTTATGCCAGCTTTACGCACGGGTATAAATCCGGCGGCTTCAATCTGGACTCCACCGCGGCGGTCGGCGGCAGCGACCCGAGCTTTCTGTCGGAAGAAGTCGATGCTTATGAAATCGGTTTCAAGGGCAAGTTCCTCGACAATGCTGTGACGGTGAATATCGCCGGTTTCCACGAAGAATTCAGCAATTTCCAAGTGCTGGAATTCACCGGGGCCCAGTTTACCACATTCAACGTTCCGATGGCCAAATCCACCGGTGTCGAACTGGAAATGCTGGCGCGTCCAAGCAATCATTTCACCATCAACGGTGGTCTGACTTACACCGACGCGCGCTATCCCGAGGATTGTGCCGGTACGCAAACGTCAGCCAACGTATTGTCGCTCTGTGGCAATTCGCTGACCAACGCGCCCAAATGGGTCGGCATCATGGGCGCAACCTATGATCGTGATCTCGGCAGCAGCATGAAGTTCTTCGTGAACGGTCAGGTGCGCATGGAAAGCGATCGCCGGACGTCTACTCAGGCAATTGTCGTCCCGAGCGCGACGGATATTGCTACAGCTGGCAGCGTTCAGGCTGCTGTCGCTGCGGCCCCATTGGTTCCGTTCGATGTCCAGGACGGCAATATCAAGATCAACATGCGGGCTGGTATCGGCGATATTGACGATGCATGGGGCATCGAAGCGTGGGTCACCAATCTGACCAACGAAGTGACGCGGGGCGTGACATTCAACACCGTACTTCGCGGCTCTGGAGCTGCAGCATCACGCTCGGCCTTTGTCCAGGAGCCGCGCATGTATGGCCTGACGCTTCGCGGCAAGTTCTAGAAGCGATCTAAATCCGGTGGCTTTTCGTCACCAGGCGAGCAGGGGCCGGAATTTCCGGCCCCTTTTTATTGCGTGGCAGAACCATAGGTGCAAAAGACTTGAGCCATGAAAAACTTTATATTCCAGACCGTCCCCGTGCTCCACTTTGGCGCAGGTTGCCTCGCCCAACTTCCCGGCCAGATCGCCGCCTTGCGGGCATCCAGACCGATGATCGTCACCGACAAGGGCATTGTCGATGCGGGCCTGATCACTCCGGTTGAGCAGACCTTGCGGACTGCCGGTCTCGAGGTCGCGATATTCGACTCCGTGATTGCCGACCCGCCGGAAGCGATTGTCTTGCAAGCCATCGAAGCGGCCAAAATCGCTGGTGCCGATATCGTTATCGGGCTGGGCGGCGGCAGTTCGCTTGATACTGCCAAGGTGGTCGCTGCCCTCGCGGTTGATGGCGCCCAAAAGCTTGCGGATATTTACGGCATCGGTTTGCTGGAACGCAAAGGCCTGCCGACCATATTGATCCCGACCACCTCCGGTACGGGATCGGAAGTCACCGCCATTTCGATCCTGACCACTGGTGAAACCACCAAGGCGGGCATCATCTCGCCGCATCTTGTCGCCGATGTCGCCTTGCTCGATCCGGCCCTGACCCTTGGCCTTCCCGCCAATGTGACCGCCGCGACGGGTATCGATGCGATGGTCCATGCGATTGAATCCTACACCAGCCGCAACGGCAAGAATCCGGTCTCCGATATGCTCGCGATCGAGGCATTGAAACTGCTCACCGCCCATATCGAAACCGCCTGCTCCGACGGGCAGAATATGCAGGCGCGCGAAGCGATGCTGCGCGGTTCGATGCTCGCCGGACAGGCTTTTGCCAACAGTCCGGTCGGCGCGATCCACGCGCTCGCCTATCCGCTCGGCGGCATTTATCATATCCCGCACGGCCTCTCCAACGCGCTGGTCATGCCCTATGTCATGCAGTTCAACCTCGAAGCCGCCGCGCCGCTCTACGCCGAGCTCGCCGATGCGCTCGACCTGCCGCGCGGCAGCGAGAACAGCAGCGAAGCGCGGGCGCAGCAATTGATCGACTATCTTGAGGCGCTGGCGGTCAAGGTCAAGGCACCGCGGAAGCTGCGCGAGATCGGTATCGCACAGGATGCGACGACCGAACTGGCCGAAGCGGCGATGCTGCAAGGCCGCTTGCTGGATAATAATCCCAGAGCGGTGACGCTGGCCGACGCGCAGAGGATCTATGATGCCGCCTGGTAAAGCCGCCAGAGTCGAACCACCGGTCCGCAGCGACTATCGCACCGGCTGCACGATTACCACGCGCTGGAATGACAATGACCCTTATGGCCACGTCAATAATGCGGTCTATTATCTCTGGTTCGACACTGCGGTAAACCGCTATCTGATCGAGCAGGGCGCGCTCGACATTACCGAGGGTGACACTATCGGTCTGGTCGTCAACACCGGCTGCGACTATTTCGCCCCCATCGCTTTTCCCGACGATGTGACCGCCCGTATCCGGGTCGACCGGCTGGGCAACAGCAGCGTCACTTATGGCGTCGGCTTGTTCCGCGGGGACGAGGACGTCGCTTCGGCCGCGGGCAGTTTTACCCATGTCTATGTCGACCGCGCTACAAGGCGACCGGTTTCTCTACCATCCCCCTTGCGCTTGGCGCTGGAAGCGATAGAAGTTTAACCAGACGATTAAATCGCTGGAGAGACACAGATGCTACGCCCCTTTGACAATGACGAGCGCCGACAATTCCGCGAAACCTGCCGCCGCTTTGCCGAGACCGAATTGCAGCCTTTTGCCAATGAGTGGGACGAAGCGGGCGAAATCCCCTGGGAGGTTCACGAAAAAGCCGGCGCGCTCGGCGTCTGGGGTTTTGGCGTTGACGAAAAATATGGCGGGCTCGGCATGGACGATATTTTCATGCGCGCTGCCTGGGGTGAGGAAGCGGCACGGGCGCATAATGGTGGCACGCTGGCGGCGCTCGGCGGCCGTTCGATCTCGATCGGCCCGATCCACAAGCTGGCGTCGCAGGATATCAAGGACCGCATCCTGAAGGATATCGTGCTTGGCAAAAAGGGCTCCAGCCTTGGCATCACCGAACCCGGCGGCGGGTCGGACGTCGCCAATATGCAGACCACCGCAAGGCAGGACGGCAATCACTGGGTGATCAACGGGGCCAAGACCTTCATCACCGGCGGCATGACCGCCGACCATTATGTCATCGGCGCGCGCACTGGCGGCGAAGGCCTGAACGGCATTACGCTGTTTCTGGTCGACGCCGACGCCGAGGGCTTCTCCCGCACCGCGCTCGACAAGAAAATGGGCTGGTGGGCTTCGGATCAGGCCTCGCTCTATTTCGACGAAGTGCGCGTCCCGGCGGAGAATATGCTCGGCGAGGAAGGGCGTGGCTTCATCCAGATCATGCATAATTTCAACCACGAGCGGCTAGGGATGGTTGCCCAGTCTCTCGGCATGATGCGGGTCTTGCTCGAATATTCGATCGACTATGCGCAGCAGCGCGAAACCTTCGGCAAGCGGATGATCAAGCATCAGGTGATCCGCCACAAGATCGCCGACATGTCGGCGCGGGTTGACCGGCTCGACGGCTGGCTCAACCAGATTTGCTGGCTCGCCGATCAGGGTGAAATGCCGGTTGCGCAAATCTGCAAAGCCAAGTTCAGCGCAACCAAGGATCTCGAGTTCTGCGCCAGCGAAGCAATGCAGATTCTCGGCGGCGCCGGCTATTTGCGCGGCAATCCGGTCGAGCGTTTCTACCGCGAGGTCAAGGTCATGGCGATCGGCGGCGGCTCTGAAGAAATCATGCGCGATCTCGCGGTCCGGCAAATGGGCCTCTGATCCCGCTTGCCATTTTCGATGATCCGGCGATAAGCATCGCGTCTTGAAATTCCGTTCGTGCTGAGCTTGTCGAAGCACTGCGTCCGGCAACAGCATCAGGCTGATGGAATGAAATATGCCCGATCTAATAGCAGCCGATAGCCAGCCAGAAAATGGTCCGATCCTGCTGCCGGCGGGTTCGGTGCTTTTCGGCCTGCTGACATTCGCGATGATGGACGTGGCGATGAAAAGCCTGTCAATAGAGCTGGGCGCCTATAACGCGATCCTCTGGCGGGTGCTGCTCGCGTTCGTGATCGTCTCGGTGGTCTTCTTTGCCCGTCGCCCGAGAATGCCCGGCAAGGCCGCCCGCAAGGTTCATCTGCAGCGCGGCATCATCATCGTATTCATGTCCTATCTATTCTTCTGGGGCCTGGCGCGGGTGCCGCTGGCCGAAGCCATCGCGCTGTCGTTCATTGCACCGATTATCGCGCTCTATCTCGCGGCGGTATTCCTCGGCGAGACCATCCACCGCAACGCCATCTACGCCTCGGCTCTCGGCTTTGCCGGGGTGCTGGTGATCGCGTGGGGCAGGGCGAGCGGTACGTTTGAAAAAGAGGCGCTGCTCGGTATCGGCGCGATACTTGTGTCGGCGGTACTCTATGCCGGCAATCTGGTGATCCAGCGGCAGCAGGCGCTGCTCGCCGGTCCGATCGAGATCAGCTTCGCGCAAAATCTCGTCGTCGGCGCGTCCTTCCTGCTGCTCGCACCGTTTTTTGCGGTTGTTCCGGACATGCAGTCGCTGCCCTATATCGGTGCCGCTGCCCTGTTGTCGATCATCTCGGCGGTGTTCATCGCCTGGGGCTACGCGCGGGCCGAAGCGCAGAATCTGATCAATCTCGAATATAGCGCTTTCATCTGGGCCGCGATCTTCGGCTGGCTGTTCTTCCGCGAACCGATCACGCTGACCACCGTTTCCGGCGCGGCGATGATCGTCATCGGTTGCATATTGGCCACCCGGCGCGACCGGAAAGTCGCGCATATCGAATCCACCGCGGTCTGATCGCGTGGTGCTGCGGATCGACAACCGGAAGGCGCGCTGGCTGTGGTTGCAGGCGCAGGGGCTGGCGGAGACGCCGACCGGGCCGCTGGACCTGCCGGAGATGATCCGCCGCCTCGGCTATGTCCAGCTCGACACCATCCAGAATGTCACCCGCGCTCATCATCACATATTGTGGAGCCGCAACCAGAATTACCGCGAACCGATGCTCGACAAGATGCTGGGCGAGGACAGGGCGGTGTTCGAGCATTTTACCCACGACGCCTCGGTCCTGCCGATAGAATTTTACCCGATGTGGCAACGCCAGTTCCGGCGGCTGGGCGACAAGGTCGCGCGCTATTCCTCTTTCAAAAAAGCGACGCGGGAAATTGGCGGCGAGGAGATAAAGGCGCGGATCGCGGCGGAAGGGCCGCTGTCGACACAGGCCTTTGATACCAAGGTCAAGGGCAAGAAGCAGATGTGGGACCGTCCGCCGCACAAGAGGGTGATGGACCAGCTCTGGTATGCCGGCGAACTGGCCACCTCCCACCGGCTCAATTTCACCAAATATTACGACCTCAGCGAGCGGGTAATTTCCTCGCATCATCGTGAACCAATCCATGACGACGAGGGTCAGATCGACTGGCTCTGCCGCAACGCGCTCGACCGGCTGACCTTCGGTTCGTTAGGCGAGATCCAGCGCTTCTGGGATGCGGTCGATGCAAAGGAAACCCGCATCTGGGCGCAATCCGCAAGGGACACGGTTGCGGTCGAGTTTGAGAATCACGAAGGGCAGTGGATCAAGGCGCTCGCTCCATCCGATATCGAGCAACGACTGTCTGACGCGCCCGAGCCAAGCGCGCGGCTGCGCATCATCAACCCCTTTGACCCGGCCGTGCGCGACCGGAACCGGTTGTTGGCGCTGTTCGGCTTTCACTATCGCAACGAGATGTTCGTGCCCGCAGCGCAGCGTCTATGGGGCTATTATGTTTACCCGATACTGGAGCGGGACCGCTTTGTCGGCAGGATTGAAATCAAGGCCGACCGCACGGCAGGCCATTTGCGGGTGACGCAATTCTGGCCGGAACCGGGAGCGCGCTGGTCAGCTGGTCGGAAAGCGAAGCTGGACGCTGAGCTGACGCGGCTGGCGCGACTGATCGGAGTCAGTGATGTGCTTTGGGAATGTGACCAGGGTTGAACGCAGCTAAGGCGCTATTTGACAACGCCGCGAAAGCGCAGTTCACCGGAAGCGCCGGGCGCAATGGGTGAAGCTAGAACCCAGCGGATATGCGTGACATCGGATGCGACTGCCGGACGTGTGGTCTGCACGGGGGCAGCCGTTTCTTCAGCTCCTTCTTCTGCGGCAGCAGTCACCATTTCCGTTACGCTGAGCTCGGACAATTTGCCGAAATTCGTGCCACCATCGACGGATACCAGAGCCCAGTCCTCGACAACTTCGATCAAGGCCACGGCGGAATGGACCGGGTTGTTGACGACGAATCCGGTCACTGCACTGTCGCCGGTGTTGCGATAGGTGTTGATGAACAGCAATTTGTCGCCAGGAATGACTTTAACGGTCGCTGGATCAACCAGCTTGGTCGCTGTTTTGCCGGATTCCGATGCATCGATCCGTTCGACCATTATCTTGCTGTCAATTTTGACATCGGCCCGCGGGTCGGTTGCAGCGGACTGGAGGGCGACCGAAAGCGGCGTTGCATTTGCCGCCTGAGATGCCGTCAATCCGGCCATTAATACACCGGTGACCATGGCGGCTTCGATCAAAATCTTACGCATATTCGACATTTTCAGCGATCCTGTTGAACAATGGCTGACCGGCCAGAAGCGACCAGTCTCTGTTAACCTGAAAATATGGGGTATCTTGGTTAATGAAAGATTAAAATGGGCTATGAAATTGGCAGCCGGATGGTGGCTTTACGGAATATCCCGCAAAAAGAAACGCTTGTCGGAAAGGGAACCTTATTCATTCTTATTCATTGGCTTCGCGATTCATCACCAGCTAAAGAGTTTGCAATGGGTCTGATCGCTTTTCGTAGCTGCCTCGGCATGCTGGTTATCTTGGCTATGGGTTCTCCCATCCGGCCAGTCTATGCACAATCGGACGACCAGTCGATCGCTGTCCTGCCAGATCAGCCGGACATTGAGGAGCCGCTCGACCCGGATCAGGCACTGACCGAATTCCCGGACTTCGGGGTCGAATGGCCCGATCTCGATCAGGTAGCGGACCCGGTTTTCGACGAGATCGATCAGGAAGCCCAAGAGGAAATCGTACAGGAAGGCGCAACAGACCTGTCGGCGACGGATGCGGACGATGATCCGGAGCAGCCCGCAAGCGATGAACTTCTGGCCGACGATTTGCGGCAGAACGAATTCCGGCCGACCGATGCGCTGGCAGAAACTGCCTATCGGGTCAGCTTCAAAGGCCTGCCCGAGACGATCGGCGAAGCCTTTGCTACCCGCTTCGACGCCTTGTCGGTTCTGGAACAATATCAGGACGACGATGCCAATTTCGCCCAGATAAGACGGCGCGCGCAAAGCGACGAAGAGCTTGTCGAAAGGCTGATGCGGATCGAAGGCTATTATGATGCCGTGGTCCAGACCCGGTTCGAGGCTGATGGTGCGGAGCGGTTGACCGTGGTGATCAACGTACAGCCGGGCCCGCAATATGAACTGGACGCTATCGCCTTGCCCGGGTTCGAAACAGCGGTCACGCCTGATCCCGAGACATTCCGGGAAAGCTTCGGGTTGCAGCCGGGCGATGTCATCAACAGTGACCGGATCATGGACGCCAAGGGCCGGCTCAATCTTGCCATGGCGGAAAATGGCTATCCGTTCGCGAAGACTGGCGAGCCGGAGCTGGAAATAGACCATGCCGAACGGCTTGGTGATCTTGCCGTGACGGTCGTCCCTGGTGGCAAATATAATTTCGGGTCCATCGTGCTGGCGCCGACCGATCTGTTCGATGCCGATCATGTGCAGATGATTGCCCGTTTCGATCCCGGCGATATTTATCAGGCGTCGGATCTCGAGGACTTGCGCAGAGCATTGATCGCGACCGGGCTGATTTCGACGCTCACTATCGACCCGATGGAGTCAGAAGATCCGGCCGCAGTGGATATCGCCGTTGCCCTGACCCCGGCCCCGCTGCGGACCATTGCCGGCGAAATCGGTTATGACACCGGCGAAGGAATCCGCTCGGAAGTCAGCTGGGAGCACCGGAATCTCTTTCCGCCGGAAGGGCTGATCCGGGTGACCGGCGTGCTGGCGACGCAGGAGCAATCGGGAAGCATCGCCTATCGCCGCAACAATTTCCGGCGGCGTGACAATATATTGAACGGACTCACCGCGTTGAGTTTTGTCGATAGCGCAGCCTATGATGCCAAGACATTTTCCGTCGCCGCGAATATCGAGCGGCAGAGCAATCTCATCTATCAGAAACGCTGGAGCTGGTCGGCGGGTCTCGAACTGCTGGCGTCGCGGGAAACGGATGTCACCGGAGTTACGGCTGCGAGCGGCGCGGAAACCTATTTTATCGGTTCGTTACCGGGACTGGTCACTTTCGACGCTAGTGACGACCTGCTCGATCCGACCCGCGGCTTCCGCTTAAGTGCCCGTGTTGCTCCCGAAGCATCGCTTCAGGGCGGCAGCTTTTTCTACGTTCGTAGCCAGGTTGATGGCAGCGCCTATTTCCCGGTCTCGGATAAAATTGTGCTGGCCGGACGCGCGCGTGTGGGAACGATTACCGGTGCCGGTACCAACCGCATCGCACCGTCCCGCCGGCTCTATTCTGGCGGCGGTGGTTCGGTGCGCGGTTACAGCTATCAAACGGTCGGACCGCTCGATGCCAATGATGATCCAATCGGCGGTCGTTCGCTGGTCGAATTTTCGCTCGAGGCACGCGTCCGGACCGGCTTGTTCGGGGGTAATTTTGGCGTCGTGCCGTTCATCGACGCGGGCAATGTCTACTCCAGCAGCACCCCGGGTTTGTCCGGCATGCAATATGGTGCCGGTCTCGGCATCCGCTATTATAGCGACTTTGGCCCAATCCGGATCGATGTCGGCACCCCGATAAATCCGCGAGCGGGTGACTCCCGGATCGCGGTCTATGTTTCGCTCGGACAGGCGTTCTAGATGACCGAAGGAGCCGCAAAACCCCGATCCGGACTGATGACATGGCGCTGGCCGATGCGCAGTCTTTTGGCATTGGGGGTGCTGGTGATCGCCGGTTTGATCGGCGCGGCGCTGTGGCTGGATAGCGATTCCGGACATCGCTATATCATCGATCAGGTCGAAGCGCTGGAACCCGACAGCGGTCTGCGCATCGGGATCGCGGATATTGACGGATCCATCTATGGTGAAGCGCTGGTGCAGGGGCTTGAACTGAGCGACCCGGAGGGGCGGTTTTTTTCCGCCGGAGCGGTCGCGGTCGACTGGAACCCGCTGGCGTGGATATTCAACGAGCTGAATATCTCGGCCGCGGTCATCTCAAAGGCCCGGCTCGACCGCTTGCCGACATTGATCGACAGCGGCGAAGACCAGCCGCTGCTCCCGGACTTTGACATTTATGTCGGCGCCTTTCGCGTCGACAATCTGGCGCTCGGGGAAGCTGTAGCGGGGTCGGAACAATATGCCGATCTGTCCGGTTCAGCCGATATCCGGGCGGGTCGCGCGATGGTGCATCTGGATGCTGCAACCACGCGCAGCGGTGACAAATTGCTGCTCGCCCTGAATGTCGAACCGGATCGCGAAAAGCTCGATATCGATGCGGAAGTCATCGCTCCGGCAGGCGGCGTGCTGGCGGCTATGCTCGGGCGGGATCAGGATCTGGTTGTCACCCTGAAAGGCGACGGTAGCTGGCAGAAATGGAATGGCGAGCTCAACGCGCTCGGCAATGGCGAACCGCTGGCGCAGCTCGCGCTCGAGGCGAAGGACGGCCTGTTTGCCTATGACGGCACCCTGACTGCCGCGCTAATGCCCGAAGGCATCGCCCAGAAAATGGCGTCGCCCGATCTCGCGATCAAGGGCAGCGCAAGTCTCGCGGACCGTCTCGTGACGCTGGATCTCGATGCCCGTTCGGCCGCTCTGTCCTTTACCGCAAAGGGCGGGATCGATCTCGGACGCAACAGTCTCGACGCGATGCGGCTGGAGACAAGGCTGCTCGATCCGTCCGCGCTGGCGGCCAATATGAAGGCGCAGGATTTCGAGCTGAAGGCGTTGCTGAACGGCAAATTTCCCGAACTGCGCTATCAATATCTGCTGACCGCGCCGCAACTCGCGCTGGGCAAGACCCTGTTGACCAATGTGCGCGGCGAGGGCGAGGGACAGCGCGATGCGACCGGCTGGGACATTCCGGTCGAGCTGTCTGTCGGGACGGTGATCGGCAATGGCGAATTGCTCAAACAATTGCTCTCCGGTTTCAGCGCGACCGCATTGCTGCGTTACGAACAGGATCTGCTGTTCGCCGAGCGCGCCCGCGTCGCGACCAATGTTGCAAAAGGGACACTGGATCTCGAACTGCGTCCCTCGACCGGTGATTTTGCTGTCAATATCGATGCCAATGCGCCCGGCTTTGCGGTGCAGGGCGTCGGGGTGGCCGATATCATCGCCCGGATCAATCTGGGCCCCGCGCCGTCGGGCCTGGCGGTTGACGGCGAGGTCAATGCCAAGCTGCGGCGCTTCGATATTGCTTTCCTTCGCGAACTGGCGGGTGGTCTGCCGGAACTGCAAACCGGGCTTGCCCTTGGTCCGGACGGACTTCTGCGATTTTCCGATCTGGCGGTAAAGGCTCCCAAAATCTCTTTCCGGGGTTCGGGCAAGCAGACCGGCGCGGCGACCTTTGCCTTCCAGGGCTCCGGCAGACAGGACAGCTATGGCCGCTTCGATCTGAAACTTGACGGACCGCTCGACCGGCCGAAGATCGCCTTGCTGCTCGACAGCCCGCTGCCTGCAGCCGGTCTGTCGGCGGTCAGCCTGAAGCTTGATCCGGTGAAGGCCGGATTTGCCTATGTCGCCGCCGGGGGCTCCACGCTCGGTCCGTTCACCAGCAACGGCACGATCCTGACCGTAGCGGGTCAGGATACCGCGGTACGGGTTGATCGCTTGCTGGTGTCCGAAACGCTGGCGACCGGCACGATCCGGTCCACCGCCCGGGGCCTTGCCGGAACGCTCGCTGTCAGCGGCGGTGGCGTGAACGGCGATGTGCTGTTCCGCCCCGGCGACGGACGGCAGTTGATCCGCGCCAATCTCAAGGCAGAAAATGCCCGGTTCGATGGCAACCCGCCGATCTTCATTCGCACCGCCGTGCTGGACGCCGATATTGTCCTGATCGACGGCAAGTCGAATATCGACGCGACCTTGCGCGCGCAGGGGATCAGCCGTGGCGAACTGATCGTCGGCCGCATCGCTGCCAATGCAAAGCTGACCGACGGCTTCGGCACGGCAACCTTCACCATCGCCGGGACACGGGGCAGCACGTTCGAATTCCAGGCAAAAGCCGATATTACGCCGGATCGCTATCAGATCACCGGCAACGGCAGGTTTGAAGGACGCAGCCTTCGTCTGACGCAGAAACTCGAACTCCGGCGGTCCGGCGACGGCTGGACGATTTCTCCGACGACCATCAACTATGGTAGCGGCAGCGCCCGTATGTCCGGACGATGGGGCAGCGGAAGTTCGAATCTGGTGATGGCGCTGACAAAAATGCCGCTGTCGCTGGTCGATATCGGCGTTCCCGATCTCGGGCTGGGCGGGACCGTCAACGGCACCGTCAAACTCAACCAGTCGGGTTCGCAAGTGCCGGTTGGCGAAGCCAAGCTGACGATCAAGGGGCTGACCCGATCGGGCCTGATATTGACCTCCGAACCGGTCGATCTCGGCCTGAATATCGCGGTCACCCAGCGCAATGCGGCGGCGCGTGGGATCATCAAGTCCCCGGCTGGAAAAACCATCGGACGGTTCCAGGGACGGGTGACCGGTCTGGGTGGCGGCAATTGGCAGAACGAACTGCTGAACAAGCCGCTGTTCGCCCAGGCCCGTTTCAGCGGCGGTGCGGAAAGTATCTGGCGGCTGACCGGTGTCGAGACCTTTGATCTGACCGGGCCGGTTGCGGCCAGCGCCGATGTCAGCGGCAGCCTTGCCAATCCGCAGATCAAGGGTCTGGTCCGGACCAGCAATGCCCGTCTGGAGAGCCCGCTGACCGGCACGGTCATTTCCAATATCAAGACGGTCGGCCGGTTTGACGGCTCCCGGCTGGTGCTGCCCAAATTGACCGGCACTACCGCCGGTGGCGGAACGGTCAGCGGCAGCGGCAGTTTCGATTTTGCCGTTGCGCCCGGTGAGGGCATCGGCATCGTGATGGACGTCAATGCCCAGCAGGCGGCGCTGATCGCCCGGGACGATTTCGCCGCAACCGTGACCGGACCGATCAAGATACGCAGCTCCGTCGACGGCGGTCTGATCTCCGGTGACGTAACCCTCAACCGCAGCTATTTCCGCTTCGGTCTGGCCAGTGCAACCGCCAATCTGCCGGATATCAAGACCCGCGAGTTCAATCGCCGTGCCGATGAGCGGCCGCCGCTAATCCGCAGTCGTCCCTGGCGTTTCGCGCTCACGGCGGATGTTCCCAACCGGCTGCGGGTCGAGGGCCTGGGACTGGACAGCGAATGGAATGCCAATCTCAAGATAACCGGACCGGTCGATAATTTCGCCATGGTCGGTACCGCCAATCTGGTTCAGGGCAATTATACCTTTGCCGGCCGGCGCTTCCGGCTCGAGCGGGGACGGATCCGCTTCGTCGGCAACCAGCCGGTCAATCCGATATTGGATATCGAGGCGGAGGCCAATCTGACCGGTCTGAACGCAACGATCAACGTGACCGGCACCGGCAACCAGCCCGAAATTGCTTTTACCAGCGTCCCGGCTCTGCCCGAAGACGAGTTGCTGTCGCGGGTCCTGTTCGGTGCATCAATCTCCGATCTGTCTGCCCCCGAGGCGGTCCAGCTGGCCGCCGCGGTAGCATCGCTAAACAGCGGCGGCGGGCTTGATCCGATCAACCAGTTGCGCAAGGCGGTCGGGCTGGATCGCCTGCGGATATTGCCGTCCGATACCACCACCGGTGCGGGCACCTCGATTGCCGCGGGCAAATATATTACCCGCCGCGCCTATGTCGAGCTGATCACCGACGGCAAAGGCTATAGCGCGACCAGCCTCGAATTCCAGATCACCCGCTGGCTATCTATCCTGTCGAGCATCTCGACGCTGGGCCGGCAAAGCGCAAACGTGCGGGTTAGCAAGGATTACTGAGGACTCCGGCTGAGGGCGGACAAGGGCGATCGCGGATGTAGCAGCTGTCAATCTGCTTTCACCTCAATTGCGGACGTTTAGCCATTTTCCTTGTAAACCTGATTGCTAACCTTATGAAAACACGCCAGAACGCACGCAACGGGAGTAATCAGGATGAGGCCAAAGCTGATGCGCAGAATATACTGTCCGATGATGGCGTGCAGTTCCGCCCTCGCGGCGATAGCCCTCGCCCAAGCGACTCCCGCCCTTGCTACCGAAGCGCCGGACATCTCCATTTGCGACGACCTGCCGAGTGATCCGGATATCACAACAGACCGCGTAGAACCCGTCGCCCTGCCAGCCGACTGGCAGGGCATTGCCACATCTTCGCGCAACTGGATCGCGATATGGACCGAGCACAGCAGGACCTATTGCGTGGAAACCGCGTGGATGTTCGAGGCCACCAATCTCGAGCGATTTGGCGAGCGTTTCCTCGGCTTCGACTGGATCGGTCTTGAGGCCTTCGGCTATGTACTGATCGACCGGGCCCGCCAGGGTCGCGAGATCGATACAGGCTCCAGACCGCTTTTTTCGCCCGACGGCAGCAAATTTGCGACGTTACAACGGTCCGATGCAAATTATGGCGGTTTTGAAGGCTTTGCGATCTGGCAAACCCACGGAAACATGCTCGAGCCCTATATTGTCAATGCCGGGCCGCCGCTCTATCCGATGTACGATTGGCGGATAGACCGCTGGGAAGGGGAGCATTGCCTCCATATTTCAGCGGTCCCCTATGACCGTTTTCAAGGCAAGTGGGAAATCCTTCCAGGTGTCACACGAGACCACTATGTGTCCAGCGCTTCCAATGACTGGCGTATCCTGGAAGGAGCGAAATGTGAAATGGGGAATCGACCTTGAACGCTTCGCTGACGTTTCGCAGCTGGTTCATCGCCACTGCCGCCGCCGCAGCGCTATCCGCCGTCGCAGTGTCGGCTAGCGAACCTGCGGCGCTTGACTGGGAAACTGCCATAGCCGGCTTCGCCGAAGGCGAGCAGAGGACTCCGATGGTCTTCAACATGAAGGACGCAGCGCGGTGCAGCGGTCGTTGGATGGTCCACGCGGGTGCGTTGCGTTACGGCATCTTCCCGGAACCCGCTGCGGATGCCTTCATAGAGCAGTTGCAGCTCCCCGCCGCTATGAATGCGGTCGATTTTTTCATCACGGAGGATCGCGACCATCCCGCCTCTCGCGATGGTGCCGACGAGGCCGATCGCCTGCTGGGGCTGGCATTGGCGGGCGATGCGGCGGCAGCGCGGACCTATTTCGACAATCTCGGCCTGTGTTCGACCCGGCCTGAAATGGTGCAAGATGTGACCGCCATGGCGGTAGATGCGGCAGCGACGCCCCAACAGCAGACAGACGCATCGCCAGTCGAGCTTCCATCAGACGATTTCGACGAGCCCGTAAATCAGCAAAGGCTCGCCTTTGTCGAAATATTTGCGGGCCGATTGCGCGACAGCGCGCCAGTGGCCGACCTGCTGAAACCGCAGATTTCCTTCGTCTATTCGGTCGAAAGCGAGTGCTCAGCCGTCACGACCGGGCATGTTGACCTGCTGCCCGCCAGCGATGTCGACACCGGGTTTCCATTTGAAGCCACGTACAATTGGGAAAACCCGGATTGCACAGTGCCGCCTGAGCTCGATTCAATTGAAGCATTCAATCTGAAGGCAATAATGTCCCGCTGGAATATGATAAAAATCCAGGTCGAGGACCATAATTTTGATGTTTTCTACTTCAAGGATGAAAGGAGGGAAGATTATCTCCTGATCAGCATCGAGCCTCATGGCGATACCTATGCAGTCTCGCAGATCGAATATCGTTTGGAAATGTTCTGAGAGCCGAAATGAGCGAACATTGATCGCCAATAGGCCTGTCGAACACACGCGCATGTCCGCGACCGGGGCCGCGAGCTAAACATCTGCTTTCTTTGTGACGCAGGCCAATAGCAGCCGGATTGCTTCCTACCCAGTTTCGGTCATTCGAACCAAATGGACGGAACACCAAAACGGACGTTCCGGAAATGCCGCAGTTTCTGTCGTCTAGCGCGAAGTTTCTATCTCCTGAATTCCGCCATTTGATCGGATGGAATATAAAGGACAATGTCGCTGTCTTCAGGCCTAAACATCAATGAACAAACTCAGATTGATCAATAACGACTTGGTTTCGACCATTTTGCTTGGCCGAGTATAAAGCGGCGTCTGCTCTTCGGAGCATAAGACGTGAATTGCCATCGCCCGCTAGCGAAGCAATCCCAGCAGAAAAACTTATAGATCCGATTCTTTCATTCGTTTCGCGATTCATAAAATTATGTTCAGCAAGTTCAGATCTTGCATTGTCTATTATTTCGAAAACTTGGCGCGAGGTTTTATCAAGAAATAGTATAACAAACTCTTCTCCGCCGTGCCGCGCCAAATGGCATTTATTGTCAGACATAGCGTCAAGACATTTTGCCACCCGCTGAAGAACCCTGTCGCCTGCCTCGTGACCATGGTTGTCGTTTATCAGTTTGAAGTTGTCGATGTCGATGAATGCGACCGTCAGGGGTTCAAATGCTTCTTTCGATCGTAGAAGCGCATTTTTCAGATAATCTTCAAATGCCCAGCGATTGGGTAGTCCGGTTAGTTGATCTGTCTCCGCTTGTTGCGTTACTTCATTTAGTTTCTTCCGCATTTCGGCAATTTGAGTTTCCGCTTCCTTCAACTGCCGCTCAGCTTCTTGTGATTTTTCGACGATTGTATTCGTCAGATTGATCAAAGTTTTCAACTGATTCTGACCTGCTTGCGTACTATCAATTTTCCCGACTTCTTGTTCCATTGCATGGCTATAATCGCGATTTTCGTTTCGATTGTTAGAGATTATTTTGTGCCCGTTCCGCAAGACGCGTTTCCCGCTGGAAATCAGTTCGGATAATTCTGAAGTACTCCAGACATCGAGATAAGCCTCGGTTAGCTGTTCAACGGAAGCGATCGTGACGCGTCCGCGCCCCTGAATCATTTTATCTACGGCGAGGCAGAATTGTAAACTTGCTCCATAGTTATATTCCCAAGCAAACTTATAATTTTCAGGCGTCGGCTCAAGTTGAGCAGATTCAAGAAAATCTAATATCTCGACGATGTTTTTATTATATAGGAGTTTTGGTTCTGGTTTCCGCTTTATCCAGTTGAAGGATCCAAGAAACCAACGGCTAACACTAAACGCGTCTTGCGTTGAACCATCGATTTTCGTGTGAGGTTGAGTTGCCATTGGTTTCCGCTTCATTGTAGTTTGAAACTAGTACGGAATTCTGATGCAACTATTAAGAAGATGGTTAATTTGATTGATAGCAGGCTGGGCGATTCCAGTTGAAAACAATTAAAGTGGTATCATTTTTGTCCGACTTTTCATGAGTAAAGCAACAAAAACTGACAGTCAGTAATCTACCCAGTTTCCGCCGTCCGGAACGTTCAAAACGAGCGTCCGCATTCAGGGCGAAGCAGTTGACGCCACCCGTATCCACCTACGACAAAAAAGCCCGGAGCAATCGCTTGCCCCGGGCTTCTGTTTTCAATCTGATCCGGAGGATCAGCTCGAATAATACATGTCATATTCAACCGGGCTCGGCGTGGTTTCCCAGCGGCTGACTTCTTCCCATTTCAGTTCGGCATAGGCTTCGATCTGGTCCTTGGTGAACACATCGCCCTTGAGCAGGAACTCGTGATCGGCTTCCAGTGCTTCCAGCGCTTCACGGAGCGAACCGCAAACTGTTGGCACTTCGGCCAGCTCTGCCGGTGGCAGATCATAGAGATTCTTGTCCATGGCTTCGCCCGGGTGGATCTTGTTCTCGATGCCGTCGAGGCCCGCCATCAGCAATGCCGCTGACGAGAGATATGGATTGGCCAACGGATCAGGGAAGCGGAATTCTACGCGCTTCGCCTTGTCGCCTGCACCATATGGAATCCGGCAGGATGCGGAACGGTTGCGGCTCGAATAAGCGAGCAATACCGGTGCTTCAAAGCCGGGAACCAGACGCTTGTAGCTGTTGGTTGTCGGGTTGGAGAAAGCATTGATCGCCTTGGCATGTTTGACGACGCCGCCGATATAATGGAGGCACATTTCCGACAGTCCGGCATATTCATTGCCGGCGAACAGGGGCTTGCCGTCTTTCCAGATCGACATATGGGTGTGCATGCCGCTGCCGTTATCGTCCTTGATCGGCTTCGGCATGAAGGTTGCGGTCTTGCCATAGGCATGGGCAACCTGCTGTACGACATATTTGTAGACCTGCACCCGGTCGGCGGTTTCGGTCAGCGTACCAAAGGTGATGCCGAGTTCGTGCTGGGCAGAAGCCACTTCATGATGGTGCTTGTCCATCGGCAGGCCCATTTCCAGCATGGTCGCAACCATTTCGCCGCGAATGTCGACGCAGCTGTCAACCGGAGCAACCGGAAAATAGCCGCCCTTGGCGCGCGGGCGGTGACCCATGTTGCCGACATCATAATCGCGGCCGGTGTTGGTCGGCAGCTCGATATCGTCGATCTTGAAGCCGGAACGGTCGTAGCCGGTTTCGAATTTCACGTCGTCAAACATGAAAAATTCCGGTTCCGGTCCGACATAGATGGTGTCGCCGATGCCGGTCGATTTCAGATAGGCTTCGGCGCGGACAGCGGTCGACCGCGGATCGCGATTGTACAGCGAGCCGTCACCCGGTTCGACGATATTGCAGACCAGGATCATCATCGGCGTGGCGGAGAACGGGTCCATATACATCGCGTCGAGGTCGGGGCGCAGGATCATGTCGGATTCGTTGATCGCTTTCCAGCCCTCGATCGAGCTGCCGTCGAACATGAAGCCTTCTTCCAGCACATCTTCGTCGATGATGCCGGCGCACATCGACAGATGCTGCCATTTGCCGCGTGGATCGGTGAACCGGACATCGACCCATTCGATCTCGTGTTCCTTGATCATTTTAACAATATCGGATGCTGTATTGCCCATTTTTTAGTCCCTTGATTGTGATGTGTTTGGATGGTGTGCGATAGAAATCAGATGGCGTCGTTGTCGCGCTCGCCGGTGCGGATGCGCAGAGCGGCTTCGACCGGAATGACAAAGATCTTGCCGTCGCCGATACGGCCGGTCTGGGCCGCTGCGGCAATCGCTTCGACCGTGCGGTCGGCAAGACTGTCCTCGACCACCACTTCCAGCTTCACCTTGGGCAGGAAGTCGACAACATATTCGGCGCCGCGATATAATTCGGTATGGCCTTTCTGCCGGCCAAAGCCTTTGGCCTCGGTCACGGTGATACCGGAAACGCCGACTTCGTGCAGCGCTTCTTTGACTTCGTCCAGTTTGAAGGGCTTGATGATGGCTTCAATCTTTTTCATTTTTTACGTCCCCGTGTACCAACTCTTCGGCGATTCCTCCCGCACAGGAGCAAGACACCTTGGCCGGGCACAATTGCCCGATACTATTCAATTACCATGCCAGAATTGATTCGTCTGCAGAATCACCGGAATGCTTGGTGCCATAGCTAATGCCTAATGCGACCACTGACAATGCCGACCAAAAAACAGGCATTTATGGGCAGGCGCGCCTATTTTTTAGGCAGGGGTTTCGCGCTGACGGGCAGCGCGAAACCTAGCGCGGCGTCGGAGCTGTCATTTCGGGCAGATTGGCCTTTGTCCAGTTTGACCGGTTCACCACATAATGGCGGATATTCTCCACCTGGGTGGCGCTGAGCTGCGATCCGAAGCTGACCATACCTGCATGTTTCAACGCGCCGCCGGTAACAACCGATGCCCAGGCATCCGTATCCGGCAGCACCCCGCTGACCCGGAGGTCAGGCGTGAAGCCGTTGCCGATGGCGCTGTCGCCGTGACAGACCAGACAATTGCGGCCGAAGAGGGCCTTGCCGGCTGCGATCTGTTCCGGCGTTCCGGTCTGAACCGGCGGATCCCAGACGACTTCGCCTTTTTCAGGCAGCGCCGGCAGTTTCGCCTTGCCGCCCAGTTTCATCACCACCAGTCGCGGGATGTTGGGCAGCTGGCGGGTGACGCCGCCAGCAACGCCGGCAACCAGCGGGAAAGCACCGCCCTTGCTGGTCAGGAAGGCGACATATTGTTCGCCGTCGATCATATAGGTGGAAGGGGCGCTGACGATGCCGGACTGCATCTCCATGCTCAGCAACTCCTTGCCCTTGTCGGCGGAATAAGCCTTGAACAGGCCGGTGCTGGTGCCCTGGAATACCAGATTACCGGCAGTGGTCATCGTGCCGCCATTCCATGCCGCTGGATAATCCTTGCTCCATGCGACCTTGCCGGTTTTCGGATCGAACGCGACCAGCTTGCCGGTGGTTGCGGCAATCGCGGCCTTGTAAAATTCCTTGTCGTCGGGCAACTGGCCGATCGACCAGCCGATGCCGACGTTGAAGCCCAGCCGTTCGCGCTTCTTGTCAATCTCGCTGACCGGCACGTCATAGCCCTGCGGGATTTGCTGGGCAGGGATGTAGACGAGGCCCGTCTTGGGATTATAGCTCATCGGATGCCAGTTATGGGCGCCAAGTGCGCCGGGAATGGCGATGAACGGCTTGCCGGTTTTATAGAAGCGCGCGTCGGGGTTTTCGATCGGGCGACCGGTGTCGAGATCATAGCCGGTGGCCCAGTTGATGCCGTCAACATAAGGCTCAGCGCTGATTAAAGTACCGTCGATCCGGTCGATGACAAAGAAGAACCCGTTCTTCGGCGCGTGGTAGAGCACTTTGCGCATCTTGCCATCGATTTCGAGCTCGGCCTGAATGATATGCTGGGTTGCGGTATAGTCCCAGGTTTCCGCCGGTGTTTCCTGATAATGCCAGAGATATTTTCCGGTATCGGGATTGACCGCGACGACCGAGGAGAGGAACAGATTGTCGCCTTCGCCGCCGGAGCGCAGGCCGTGGTTCCACGGATTGCCATTGCCGACGCCGAAATAGAGCTGGTCGAGATCCTCGTCATAGACGATGCTGTCCCAGACCGTGCCGCCGCCGCCGGAAACCTTCCATTCGCCGTCGCTCCAGGTCTTGGCCGCCGCTTTTGCGAAAATCTCGTCGCTCGCCGCGCCGTCCGGTTCGCCCTTCGGATTGGGCACGGTGTAGAAACGCCATTTCATAGTGCCGTCGCGGACATCATAAGCGGACAGATAACCGCGCACACCGAATTCCGCGCCGCCATTGCCGATGATCACCATATTCTTGACCACCCGCGGTGCGCCTGTGATGGTGTAGGGTTTGCTGTTATCGGTGGTCTGGGTTTCCCACAGTCGCGCGCCGGTAATCGCGTCGAGCGCGATCAGGCGGCCGTCGATGGTCCCAAAGAATAATTTGCCGTTCCTGATCGCGACGCCGCGATTGACGACATCGCAGCAGGCGTCGACCGCTTTTTCGCCCGAGACTTCCGGATCATAAGACCAGAGTTCCTCGCCGGTTTTTGCGTCGTACGCGAATATCTTCGACCAGGCGGTGGAGATATAGAGCTTGCCGTCGACGACCACCGGTGTCGCTTCTTGGCCGCGCGCATCAGGCAGGTCCTTGAACCAGGCGATGCCCAGTTGGTCGACATTGCTTTCATTAATTTGATCGAGCGGGCTGTGGCGCTGTTCCTTGGCGTCAAAGCCGATATTGTCCCAGTCCGCGTTGGTGACCGCATCGGTCGCCGCCGGCTCGCTGGTCTGCTTCTGGCAAGATACCAGCAATAGTGGAGCCAATAACAATCCCAGCCTGCGCATCACCCGTCTCCTAAAACTGCCGGACGGTTAGCCATCCCTGCAATTTAACTGACTAGCTAAACCGAGGGCGGTTGGTCAAGGACTATAGAAAGACGCGTCCGCTCCGCGCGATTCACCGGGCTGGCCGCGTTTGCGAATCCGCGAATTCGGGATCGCCGGCTATGCCTCGGCCAGACTGGCGAGTCTCAGTTCCATGCCATGGCCGCTGGCGCGCCAGTCGAGCGATGCGCCGAGCGAGGTCGCCAGCGAATTGATCACGCGCGTTCCCAGACCCGATGCCGACGCGGCGAGCGCGGCATCCTTGGTGTCCGCCGATCCATTGTCCTTGCAGACGATCGACCATTGATCCTCTGCCGTCGTAATCACGAACTCGATTCTGCCCCCGGCATCCGACAGTCCGTGTTTCACGCTGTTCGACACAAATTCGTTGACGATCAGCAGCAGGCCGTTCGCCAGATGCGGGGACGCCCGTCCCCCGCGCACATCGGCGGACAGCGAAACACCTTCGGGAAGCAATTGCTCGAGATCCATGCAGACCCGGCGGAACAGCGATTCTAGGTCGACCGACTGGCCCTCTTCGAGATCGTGCAATTCGGCGTGCAGCGACGACAGCGACCGGATTCGCATGCTCGCGTCTTCCATCGCGATCCGCACCTTCTCGTCCGGTGCGGCGCGTGCCTTCATCGAAAATAGCGAGCCGATCGAAGCCAGTGAATTTTTCACCCGATGGTCGATTTCACGGCGCAGCATCTGCTCTCTTTCCAGCGCCTGGCGCAAATCCAGTTCCCGCATCACCTGGTGCGAGAGCGCCGTGATCACCTTGCGCTGCAAGTCGCTGAGCACGCGCGGCTGGTGGTCGAGCACGCACAGGGTGCCGAGCGGCAGCCCGTTGCTCCCCTTCAACACCGCACCGGCGTAAAAACGGAATCCGGGATCGCTGGTACAGAGAGGATTGTCCGCCATCCGCAGGTCGGCGAGCGTATCGGGGATTTCGACGAAATCGTCCTGCAATATCACATGGCCGCACAGGCTGGTTTCGAGCGGGGTCGACCGCACGCCCAGACCCGTTTCCGCCTTGAACCACTGCCGGTCCTTGTCGATGAAATTGACCACCGAGACCGGCGCTTCACACAATAGCGCTGCCAGTTCGACAATCTCGTCAAACGCCTGCTCGCGGTCGGTGTCGAGTATGCCATAGCGGCGAAGTTCGCGGAGACGCTCTGTCTCCTGGGGGTGCTGTTCGGGCTTCATCTCGCGTTATTAGCAGATTGTTTTGGCGAGGGAAGAGCCTCCTACCATGCCCGCACTGAAAGCGGGCCGAATTTTTGCCGATCGACCGCTGTTTGCGATCAGACCGGCATGCATCTCAGGTTTTCTGCCATTCTCGCGACATTCGCAAATCGCGGAGTGCAGAAGGTCCAAACATTGCGCGGGCTACTCCGACAGATGGCGCGCGCGTGATTTTCGTAGTTCGCTGCACCACCGGACCGGTGAGAAATTCAATTTGCAACATCATGTAAATTATTGAGATACAGTCTTTTTTCTGGCAGCATTTTATCATTCGCTAACTTTTGCCCGCTATCGGCTTTGGTTAGATATAGAGGCCAGTCTGTAGAATGAAAATGGAACAGTTCAACATTGAGAAGAGCCATAAACTTGGCTTTTCGGGCAATGAATCGCAAAGCTTTTTTGACCGCATCAGCGCGCGCATCTTTCACCAGAACAAGGATCTGGATAGCGCGACTGGCATGTCCAGCCTGAGAACAACCGAAGCATTGCTGCTTCTTCAAAATTATGAAGAAACGCGGCAGGGCTGGTTCTGGTCAACGGACAAGGCCGGTAATATAACCTATATTACCGAGACATTGGCGGAGGTGATGAACAAGTCTCAGGCAGAATTGCTGGGAACTCCGTTTTTCGAACTATTTGCAAAGCCCGAAGACGGCGTGCCCAACCAGAGGACGTTGCCGTTCATGTTGGCGAAGCAATGCCGGTTCAACGACCTGAAACTGAAAGCCGTGATCGGGGAAGAGGATCGCTGGTGGTCGATCTCCGGGAAGCCGCAGCTGGACAAGGCCGGTGAATTTGTCGGCTATCGAGGCAATGGCAAGGACATAACGGCGCAGCAAAGATCGGAAGAAGAATCCTCCCGTCTGGCGATGTTCGATTCATTGACCGGTTTGGCAAATCGCACGTCAGCGTCGAAAACGCTCGCATCCACACTTTCTACTTTCAAGCAACAAAAGCGGACCTGCGGGATATTGCTGGTTGATCTGGACCGTTTCAAGCAGGTTAACGATACCATGGGTCATCTTGCCGGAGATGAACTGCTGAAGCAGGTCGCCAAGCGGTTGTTGAAAGCGGTCGACAAGCGCGGTGAAGTATGCCGGATCGGTGGTGACGAGTTTCAAATCCTGCTTCCGGACATGGATGACCGTGGCGAGCTTGGCAATCTTTCCGACAACATTATCTCGAGCCTGTCTGCCCCTTATACGGTGGATGGCTCGCGATGCATTATCGGGGCATCGATCGGTATTGCAATCAGTCCGTTTGACGGGATGGTGAGTGAGGATCTGATCCACAGCGCCGATCTCGCTCTCTATGCTGCAAAAGGCAGCGGACGCGGCCGCTTTCATTTTTTCTCGGAAGATTTGCAACAATCGGCAAAAGATCGCAGGATTCTGGAAGACGATCTGCGTGACGCCCTGTCCAACGACCAATTGTCCCTGGCCTATCAGCCGATCGTCAATGCAAAAAACGATGTTGTGCGCGGCGTGGAAGCGCTGATGCGCTGGAACCATCCCGAACGGGGTCCAATCTCTCCCGCGCTCTTCATCCCCATTGCCGAAGAGGCAAATCTCATCAAAACTTTGGGCGAATGGGCTTTGAACAGGGCCTGTCAGGATGCCGTGAAATGGCCGAGCAAATTCATCGTTGCGGTGAATGTTTCACCGATCCAGTTCGCCGATGACAAACTGCCGGCCATTGTAACCAGTGCGTTGAAGAAATCCGGTCTTCCGGCTGGACGGCTGGAACTGGAAATCACCGAAAGCGTGTTTCTGGAAGGTTCGGAAAAGACAGAGAAGATGTTCGTCGATCTGAAGAATATCGGAGTTCGGCTGGCGCTTGACGATTTTGGTACCGGATATTCGTCGTTGAGCTATTTGCAAACGGCGCCCTTTGACAAAATCAAGATCGACCAGAGCTTTGTTCGCGGCGCTACCATTCCAGGATCACGCAATGGTGCCATTATTTCTGCGATTGTCGCTCTTGCCGAAGCACTGGATATGGAAACGACAGCCGAGGGCATAGAAGCGATGGACGAGCTTGCATGGATCCGCGAGCTCAATGTCAGTCATGTTCAGGGCTTTGTCTACAGCAAGGCGGTCGAGGCCGAAGAACTGGTGCGGCTGGTGGAAAAAGGTGACTGGATCGTTACGCCAAACGGCCCGGCCAAGTTTCGCCATGATCGTATTTCGATGTATCGCAAAGTCCGGGCGGTCCATGAAAATCACTGCTATTCTCTCATGATACGCAATATATCGGAGACCGGCGCACTGCTGGAAGGGCTGTGGGATGTGCCTGTCGGTACCAAATTTGTAATTGATTTCGGTGAGGGGCAGCTCGCTGTCGCGGTGGTGCGTCGTTCCGACAAGCGGCAACAGGGCATCGAATTCGAGCGGCGTCTGGTAAGCGACGGAAATGGCGGTCTGTGCACCAGCCGCCGGGTCTCTCCCTATCTGATCGCGGAAGCGGGGATGCAGATTCCCAATATACCGGTCGATTTCTATCCGAAATCCAGCTTTCCAACTTCGGTCGACTCTATCCCGAGCTTCTACACGTCCAACGACAAAAAATAGCTTTCGTCGACCGTGGTCGATGACCGACTATCGCTACCGGTCTGCTGCCGGATCACTGAAGATGGAATAGCCGTTCGCCTGCGATGATCGCGCCCCTTGGCGCTGGCTCCGTTAACGGCTCGCCGTAATGCCCTCACGGGCTGTCCGCAGAACCGGCCCTATTGCCGCCCATGTTCATCCGCCAGACAGGATCACCTGCCAATCACGCTATTCACATGTCCACATGCGGCTTTTGTGCCGCCTCATCTCGTGCCGTGAACCGAAGGGGAGCATCACAGACGGCACAGCATCGCGAGCCCGGCCGGACGAACCGCTCCGGTACGGCTAAATCAAAATATCGATTGAAGGAGAATAATGATGAACGACATTTCCCGAAACAGGAGAATAAGCGTCCTGCTCGCCACGGTTGCCATATTGGCATCGGGCAGTGCATCCGCGCAGTCGGCGGCGGAGAGAGAAGATATTATCGTCACTGGCCAGCAGGAAGCCGAGGCGGCCAATATCGCCATGGACCTGTCCCAAGCGCCCGAGGGACCCGAGATCGAAGGCATTATCTCCGCCCGCAGCGCCGACAGATTGCAGGTGACGGCAGAGGACGGTACAAGAACGATCGTCGCCTTCACCGACGCCACAGAAATAAAGGCCAGCAAGGGCCTGCTCGGCCTGGGACGCAAGGCGCTTGGTGCTGATGCGCTGCTCAACGGCTTGCCCGTCAGCGTCGACACGGTGCAGATCGGCAGCGATCTGGTCGCGAGCAAGATCAATCTGCGCAACAGCGATCTCAAGACCGCCAATATGATCCACAATGGCACTGCCCAGGGTTTTGCCGAACAGACCGCCGCGACCGAAGCATTGCGCAGCCGCGTCAGCGATATCGACCAGTATAATGTCAAGGGCACGACCAATGTCCATTTCGATACCGGCAAGGCGACCCTTTCCGCTCGCGGCAAGGCCGATCTGTGCGCCACTGCGGATGCGGCTGAGGAAATGAACAACGCTTTGATCCTGGTCGTCGGCTATACCGATTCCACCGGCGATTATGAATATAATCAGCAGCTCAGCGAAAAACGCGCCAGCCGCGTGGTCAATTATATCCAGCAGAATTGCGGCTGGAAACCTTACCGCATGCTGACCCCGACCGGCATGTCCGAAGCCGATCCGCTCGGCAGCAACGACACCGCCAGCGGCAAGGCGCAGAACCGCCGCGTTGCGGTGAATATCTTGGTCAGCAAGGGCCTCGACGGCCTTTAAACCAATGCAGCACTGAACAACGCGGGGCGGGTACGCCCGCCCCGTAAGCTGACAGCATGGATCAGGCGAAGCGCCGCCCTATGTTGTTGTGGAAGCCTTCGCCAGTTCGCGAAAGCGGATGCCGGGTTCAGTCGCCCTGCCGTTCCTCGCTTCTGCGATCCCCTTTTCGCCGTTCCCCCGTGCGCCGCTCCGGTCCGCGGTAATTCGGATCGTCATGTACGCGGCGGTCTGCTTTGCGAGGGTCAGACGATGAGTCCCCGTCCCGATTATTACTAGACATATCGTTTGTTCTCCCCGAACAAATTATAGCGCCCTTTCAAAAGGTTACTTCATCTAGTCTTGTCTGTAAACAATATTGTCGCAGCCTGTATTTGACCCTCGTCTATCGGGAGCCTTCATGCGGGGAAATACCGCCAAGATCGGCGCGCAGCGCGGGATCAGCGCTGTTTCTTGGCAATGGTCGCGTTGAAGTCCGGATCCTTTTTCGCTACCCAATTGACAAATTTGCGCACCACCGGATCGGCGAGCAGCGCGTCGACGTCCATGGCGTGGCGCTGCAATTCGCTATTGGTGAAATGGGTGATGATGGTCTGCTGGCAGATCGGATGCATCGGCACCGTATCGCGCCCGCCCCGGCTTTTCGGCACCGGATGATGCCAGACGATGGTCTTGCCGGTCGGCCGCGCGCACAGCCAGCAGGCGGGCGCCTCCGCCGGAGCCTCTTCCGCGTCGGACTGCAGATCCTGCCAGCCGCCATGTTTCGAATGTTTGCGGGCCATCGGGTATTGCCTGTGTTGGTGGGGTGTGAGAGGATCACCTAAGCCCACCCGGCGGCAAATGCCAGACAAAGCAGCCCACTCCCGCTCAGGGACGGCTGTCCTTGCGCTGCTCGGCGGGATAGTCCTCCGGTTTGACGGTCGAAACATTGGGCCGGTCGCTAACCTTTTCAGGCGGCTGCCCGCCGGGCGTCTCCTCATCACCGTCCTGTTTCGGCCGGTCCTCGGACCCGCCATAGGTGCCGCCGGCCTTGCCGGTGTTCATGCCATAGGAACTGTCCGGCCGGTGCGGCGTCCCAGGCGCAGCGCCGGGATTTTCCCGTTCATATTCGTGGTGATGCTTTTCATTCTCATCCTTGCGAGCCATGTCACTTTCTCCGTTTTCGGGGCGTGTAGGAAATTTACGCTGCGGGCGGGGGAAGGTTCCGTTGGGGACCGGACTTGCGGCCCCACTCCCGCTCAACCGTCTTTACAATCCCCGCCTGCACCAATAGTATGACGATCCATCTGCAAGGAGCAACAGCCATGGCCACCGTCCGCAAAACCATCACGCTCAGCGCGAGCCAGGACGCGTGGATCAAATCCCGGATCGCCGGCGGCGAATTTACCAATGACAGCGAATATATCCGCGATCTGGTCAAGCGCGACCAGTCGCAGCAGGACCGGCTGGCCACGTTGCGCGCAGCGATAGCCGAGGGCCTCGACAGCGGCACCAGCGACCAGTCGCTGGACGACATATGGAGCGCCGCCGAAGACCGTGCCGCCCATGGCTGAACTGCGCCTGAGCAGGCGCGCCGCCAGCGATCTGGCCGAAATAGCCGATTATACGATTGCCGAATTCGGCATCGATCAGGCCCGGCGCTATCGCGACCAGTTGCACGCCTGTTTCCAGTCCCTGCTCGCCAACCCCGCGCTCGGTCGCAGCGCGGAGGAAGTCACCCCGGGCCTGCGCCGCATCCGCCAGCAGGCGCATGTTGTGTTTTATCGGGGTGAGCGGGATGGGGTGTTGATCGTGCGTGTGCTGCATCACAGCATGGATTTTGAGCGGCATCTATGATGGTATCGAGTTAAAGAATGCTTTGAGATTTTGGACTGTGAGTTTGGTGTATTTGGGAAACTGTCTCCCTAATAACTGAATAAAATTAGTGCCGAGATTCGGCACTGTTACCTTTCAGATTTCCAGTCAAATTTTGCTGCCAAGCGTTTCGCGCGGCTGGAAATCCGTTTGCTTTCACAAGTGGCCGCAATGGATAAAGTCCGATTGCGAGTAATTTCTAAATCGAGAAAATATTGTAGATCTCTCCAAGTCATTAAATCGCTCAGGTTTTCGAGCGTTTCTATGAACCCTTCATCGGTTTGGGTAAGTTCGGAAAGCAGGCTATTAGGTCCTTCCCCGTCATCACCTTGCTGCCAAGCATAAAGTAAATTCACGGGGTCAACTGATGCAAGGATTTCAGGTAGAGACATTGATTGAAAACGACCGATCATCAATTTGGACACGGTATCCAATTCGTCCGATTTGAATATCCATTCTACTTCTTGCTTTTTCTGATTTCCGTGCCGGCCTTGGGAAAAAGTTTCGCTCCGAAATAGATTCGTTAGCCATCCGGTTGCGGCTCCTTTTTCAAACATAGAAATGATGGCGTCACTGCGGTCGTCAGCGGTCAAATGAGAAAGCAGGACCGGTACCAACCGTTCCGCGCGATCCCAAATGGAGTTGAACCAATGAAGATCAAATTGTCGGCGGTGGTAAGCCTCGTCTAGTATATTAGAAAAGGCCAATAGGAAGTTCTTGGAGCGCTGGCCATCTAGCGTCTCGGCGTCGAAGCCCGGCATTCTTTCGAATAGGATGTCGGCTTTACTCAACGAACCTTCAGGAGCTTTTTTATGCCATTCAAGGATAAGTGAGCCGGTATCCAGCTGACCGCTATCGGCAGCCAGCCACAGTTCGTTTAACTCTTGCTGAGTCAGCGCATGAGTTGGCCCGGACATTGCGAAATAAAGTCGATAATGATCTGGACTGGCCAACCGATGTTCTCGAATTGCTTCGTCTCGGGTGGTGTCGGCTACCCTCTGGTGCAGCTTGAATTTACTGCCATTTTCGGCAAAGTCGATGTCGAGCCCTGCTAACTGTTGAGCGAAATAATGCCGATACTGAAGGTCGTCAAAGTAAGATTCTCCAACGGTATTGAGCAACTTCTTTGTGTCTTCTGCTCTATCATGTTCCTCCACCCGCGCCGTTCCAAGTGACAACACCGCCGCCGTCGCGCAGTAATCTTCAATCCACCGGTAAAGTGACGGATTTCCATCTTTTATGAGTAACAGCCATACTAAATCTGCCAAATCGGCTTTAGAATCTCGTAGCGGCGGCCAAAAAAAACGAATTGAGTCCAATGTTCTAACCACTGAACGTGGCGTTCGGAGCTGACGACCCCCCTCATAATCCAAGACTGATTTTAATCTTGAATGCTCATCATCCGTCTTGGTTGATGCAATTGCCTTGAGTTCGTCACTGAACCATTGGCGCAGTTGAAATGATTCGGGTTTTGGAACCATTACGGTCAACTGCACAATTTTCTCTAGGTAGGCATGACCATCTTGAACCCGCGCCGCCTTTTCTATGCTACGGGATAGAATTTCGCTATCGTAGCAAAGCAAGTAGATGACGTTAGGAAAGTCAGCAACAGAACGCGCCAGCCGAAGGACCTCAATAACCTCGGCGGGTTCCAGTCGGTCAACATCATCTATCGTGATCACAAATCGATGCCCTAGGTCCCCAAGAGATCGGACAAGCTTCTCTTTTAGTTTATCCAGTGAGTGATCATCTGCTTTGTCCTTAGTCGCTTCTCGCCCACCTTTGAGCAAGCCCCCTATAAACTTTGCCGGCTTATAGTCGGCGGCATTTCCGGCAACTTCAACCAGTTCGCCTGCCCTGCCTATTGCAGCGGTAAATTTTCTCAGCGCCTCTGCGGTCACTTTAACCTTAGCTGCAGTAGAATCGGTCGCATCTCCTTTGGAAAGCTTTATGTCTGCTATGGCGTGTGAAATTGACCCAAAAAGGCTCGTAAGCAACGCATCTCGGTTTCCGACCAACCAAGGTCGAAAATTGATCACTGTTGGTTGCTTATCTGTAGGGAGTTTTCCAAGAGCTTCTTCGATCAAGCCGAGTAGACTCGATTTTCCCGAACCCCATGCACCTTCGATACCGATGACAAGGCCGCCGTCACATCCATGATCGACTAAAGATAGAGCAATCCGGTTTGCAACGTCACGATAGCCAAGGCGATCATCTTGACCTCTTTGAATTGCTCTGTCACCTATTGGCGATGGGGCATCTGTTTTCTTCACGATGCCGGTATAATCGCTGGCACTCACAAACCAACCACTATCGTAAAATTATTAGAATTACGGTGACACTTTACTTTTTCATGAAGTTACCAAAACTAAGGTGCAAGTGTATTGTAGCGCAATTGGCAGGGCTCAAGATCGGAGTCGAAACAATGAAACACAAAAATCTCACCGGCATCATGACCGCCATCAAGGATGCGACCGCCTTCATTCAGGGCAAGCGGTCCCGCGCATTAGTAGTGCGGCCACCAAAACCAAAACCTAATAAGGCGGGCAATCCAACCCGGCCGCACTCTTCGTAAATATCTCGTTCCCGTCCTCGGTAATCCCGATACTATGCTCGAACTGCGCGGTTAGCGAGCGGTCGCGGGTGACGGCGGTCCAGCCATCATCCAGCATCTTGCAGGCATATTTGCCGATATTGATCATCGGCTCGATGGTGAAGAACATGCCGGGGCGCAGTTCCGGGCCGGTGCCGGGGCGGCCGGCGTGGACGACTTCGGGGGCGTCGTGGAACATTTGCCCCAGACCATGGCCGCAGAAATCGCGGACCACCGAATAGCGGTTGGCTTCGGCGTGGCTCTGGATCGCGTGGGCGACGTCGCCCATCCGGTTGCCCGGTTTCGCCTGCTCGATGCCCAGCATCATGCATTCATAGGTGACCTGGACCAGCTTGCTCGCCTTGATCGGGGTCTTGCCGACCAGATACATGCGGCTGGTGTCACCGTGCCAGCCGTCGACGATCACGGTGACGTCGATATTGACGATATCGCCCTCGACCAGCTTCTTGTCGCCGGGGATGCCGTGGCAGACAACATGGTTGATCGATGTGCAGCAGCTATGGGTAAATCCGCGATAGCCTAGGGTCGCGGGGACCGCTCCGGCGGCGAAAGCCTGTTGCCGGACCATATCGTCGAGCGCGCCGGTGGTTACGCCGGGAACGACGTGGGGGACAAGGCTGTCGAGAATCTCTGCGGCCAGCCGGCCGGCCTTGCGCATGCCCTCGAACGCTTCGGGGCCGTGCAATTTGATCGCGCCGGTGCGGGCGGACGGGGTGGTGTCTTCTACGGTTAGATAGTCTGTCATGGGGCCTATATAAGCATCGCGACCCGTTTTGGCGATACCCCAAAATATCACAGATTTTCGTCGGATATTAACCCGCGCGGTCTATACGGTGGCTTTGAAAAATGACGATGATTTCAGAGGCTTGATGCAATATCGCGTGAAATATATGCTGCTCGGGGCAAGCCTGCTGCTCGGCGGCGGGGAGATCTGGCGGCGGCTGGCGATGCTGGCGACGCCGGAAATCCAGCCGGCGGGGCTTGTCGCCTTTGGCGGATTATTCGTCTTATGCGCGATCAGCCTGACCGGTTTTGCCTTGCTCAGAAGCGGCTGGCTGCGCTGGCCTATGGCGCTGTTGCTGGCGGCGGGATCGATGCTGGTCGACGGCTATCAATGGGCGGTCGGCGATTTCATGGATTACGAGAGCTTTGTCACCATGGTGCAAAGCGCCGGTGATCTCGGCAGCGCGCTGGCGCAGCAGGGCATGGCGCTGGCGCTGGCGGCGGGCAAGGCGTTGCTGCTGTTGCTGGCGGTGGGTCTGAAGCCGTCTGAAGGTGGCGGGCTGTGGGCGCGGGGAGCAAGGTGGGCGGCGCTGCCGATCCTGCTGGGTCTGTCGGTGCTTCTATTCTTTCGCGGCGGGGAGGGGGGCAGCGGCCTGCCATCCTCGCACAGCGGCGCCAGTCTCGCTCTGCTCCACGTCTTTGATGTGGCGACCAGCGAGCGCGGGCCGCGGCAGCAGGTGGCGCTCAAACCCGCTGCGTCGCCGCGCAATTCCGACATCGTATTGATCATCGACGAGAGTATCGCTGGCGCCTATCTCGATATCAACAGCGAG
>TARA_R110000787_G_scaffold13410_14_pt1 | contig 46137 bp, 39 predicted proteins | sample TARA_R110000787 | Tara Oceans TARA_R110000787 (sample SAMEA4397920) | marine metagenome | biome: Polar Biome; feature: [DCM] deep chlorophyll maximum layer (ENVO:01000326); material: water (ENVO:00002006), including particulate matter (ENVO:01000060) such as... | depth 35 m | reverse complement strand
CGGGCGGCACGCGGATCATCTGCCCTTCGGCAACGCGGTCGCCCGGCGCGGCGCGCGCGCCGTCGATGCGCAACTGGCCGGTGCGCGACCAGCGCGACACGATGTTGAAGCCGACATCGGGCAAATGCCGCTGGAACCAGCGGTCGAGGCGGATGCCGTCATCGTCGGGCTGGACCCGATATTGCCGCACGTCGAGCGAGACGCCCTTGATAGCGCTTGGCTTGGCGGGCGCGGAAGCCACAATAGCGGCCTTTGCGACCGCAGGCTTGGCGGCAGCTTTGCTTGCTGGCTTTGCGCCCGATTTGAAGGGGGCCTTGAACGCGGGCTTGCCGCCTTCGCCCTTGCGCGCGGTTGCGGCCTTGGCCCCGCCGCGGGCGCGACCGGGCGCGCCGGATGGCTTAGTGAAGGATCGGGCGCTGCCGCTTTTGCCGTCGGCAGCCTTGCCGAAGGCAGGTTTGCTGCCTGATGGTTTGCCGCCAGCCGGTTTGCTGCCCGCAGACTTGCCGGGCGCTGCAGGCTTGCGACTGCGCGGGGCGTCGCTCTTGGGTGGGGGACGGCCCTTCATGCCACGACACTCCGCATCACGGTGAGGCCGAGCGCAAGCGCCACGACCGCGCCGATCACTGACGCCAGCGCATAGCCCAAGGCGACGATCATCTGGCCGCGCTCGAACATCAGCAGCGTTTCCAGGCTGAAGGCGGAGAAGGTGGTGAAGCCGCCGAGCAGGCCAACGCCGAGCAGCAGCCGGATCGGTTCGCCCGCCACCGCGCTGCCGCGCGCCAGCCATCCGGCCAGCAGTCCCATGGCAAAGCCGCCGATCAGATTGGCGGCGAACGTGCCCCAAGGCCATGTCGCGCCAGGCGTCAAATGCCCGACGAAGCGCCCAAGCTGGTAGCGCAGCGCCGCGCCAACCGCGCCGCCACCCATTACAAGAAAGATATTGGTCATGACTATCGCCCTATAGCGATTCCGCCAAAGGGGAAAGGTCGATGGTGAAACAGTCTTTCTGCGCCTTGAGCGCAGGGAACGGACGCCCGTTACTTTCCGTTGTCGGCGATGATGTCCACGCCCGTCTTGCCGCCGGGTGCATCGGTGAAGAGGATGAAATAGGCGCTGCCATCAGCCTGGCGCGTGCCGCCCAGCACATGGTCGCCGCCCAATATCTTATGCTCGCCATCATAACCTGCCCGGCGGGCCACGGTGTAGTAATAGTCCATCACCCCCTGGCGCGGGGCCGGGGTGACGAAGCTGGCCGCGCGTAACGTGCAGCCGTCGGTCTCGGCGCCCGCCGCTTCGGTCAACTGCGCGCCGGGATAAAGAGTGAACGGGTCGGGCAGGCGCTGCGCCCATTCCATGCCATAAGCGAGCTTCTTGGCGCAATTGGCATTGCCGCCGCGCCGCGTTGCCTGTTCGCGCGCGACTGCGCCGAGTGTGACCCTGGACGCCATGGCTTCGCCATCGGTCGGGGCGGGGGCCGAGAGCAGTTTGCCGCCCGCCTGCTTGGCCGCCTGCGCCTGGGCCGCGCCAGCATCACCCGACAGGACCGGCAACGCGCCATTGGCGGGCTGGTCGGCGGGCCGCACGGCGTTGCGATTGGATTGGCCTACCAGTTGCGGATCGACCAAGATCGGGTCGCCAAGCGCGCCCTTGAGCGCCGGGTCGGCCACATTGTCGGTGAGCTGCGCGTCGAGTGCGGCGAGATTGGTGGTGTTGTCGCCGTTGTCGCAGGCAGCCAGGCCAACCATAAGCGTGAGCAGGGAAACCGACCGGAAAACCACCATTCTTCACTCCTTCGTAAACAAGCCATGAAGAACGGAGGTTAATTTTTCGTTAGGACATTTGGTGAATTCTGAAAAATTCCTCTATCACAGGGCCAGTTTCTGCGCATTGGCCTTGTCGATCGACTTGTTCGCGCGCGACGAAAGGATCATCTGACCATCATGCTCAACATATTGTCCGGCTTTATCGGCCTTGTCACCCTTATCATGATGATCCCTGCGGTGTTTCCCTTTCTGGGCGCGCTTAACTGGATTTTCGTGCCGATGGCGCTGTTCGGCGCATTTATCGGCATGTTCTCGTCGAAAAATGGCGGGCGTAACTTCTGCCTGATCGTCGCTGCCTTCGGTGCGTTGCGGCTGTTCATGGGCGGGGGGCTTATCTGAGCGACGCGGACGCCAGTACACGCCGGGGATTGCTCGCGGCGCTGGGCGCTTATGGGCTTTGGGGCCTGCTGCCCCTGTTCTTCCGGCTGCTCAAACATGTCGATCCGGTCGAGATCGTTACCCAGCGAGTGCTTTGGTCGCTGCTGCTGATTCTGACGCTGCTGGCGCTGCGCAACGGCATAGGCCCGATGATTGCGGTACTGCGCGATCGTCGCGTGCTGCTGGCGCTGGCCGGATCGGCGGTTATGATCGCGATCAACTGGCTGGTCTATGTCTGGGCGGTCAATGACGGCCATGTCGTGGCGGCCAGCCTTGGCTATTTCCTCAACCCACTAGTCAATGTCGCGCTGGGCGTGCTGGTGCTCAAGGAGCGGTTGCGGCGTGGGCAGATGCTGGCGATCGGCTGTGCTGCCGTGGGCGTCGTCATTCTCGCGGCCTCGGCGCTAACGACGTTGTGGATCAGCCTATCATTGGCGTTCAGTTTCGCCTTCTACGGCTTGATCCGCAAGATGACGCCGGTGGCGCCGATGACCGGCCTGGGTGTCGAGACGCTGCTGCTCGCGCCGCTGGCGGTCGCCTATCTGCTCTGGGAAGCGAGCCGTGGCCCCATCGGCTTTGGACAGGACATGTCCACCACTGCCTTGCTCATCATCGCGGGCGCGGTGACCACCGTGCCGCTGGTGCTGTTCGCCACGGCCGCGCGCAGCCTGCCGATGGCGACGCTGGGCGTGCTGCAATATCTCGCACCGACGCTGCAATTTGTCTGCGGCGTGCTGCTGTTCGGCGAGACGCTGAGCCGGGGACAGATGCTGAGCTTCGGCCTGATCTGGATCGGCCTCATCCTGTTCGCGACGGACAGCGTGAAAGCCGCCCGCCGCAATCGGGTCGCGACGGCTTAGGAAAACTCCGTCGCTTCGAACCGCACCGGTTCGCCCACTGCAGCATTGGCCAGCGCATCTTCCCACATCACGCGATGGCCGCGGATGATGGTGCCGACCGCCTTTCCGGTCAGCGCCATCCCCTCGAACGGCGACCAGTCGCAGCGCGAGGCAAGCCAGTCCTTGCCCACGGTCCAGCGCTTCTTGAGGTCCACCACGGTAAAGTCGGCGTCATAGCCAAGCGCGATCCGGCCCTTGCCCACCAGCCCGAACACGCGCTGCGGCCCCGACGAGGTCAGTTCGATGAAGCGGCGCAGCGTCAGCCGCCCCTCCGCCACATGGTTGAGCAGCAGCGGCACAAGCGTCTGCACGCCGGGCATCCCGCTGGGGCTGGCGGGATAGGTCTTGGCCTTTTCCTCGATCGTGTGCGGCGCATGGTCGCTGCCCAGCACGTCGGGTACGCCCTGACCCAGCCAATGCCACAGCCCGTCGCGATGCGCGGCGCTGCGGATCGGGGGGTTCATCTGGGCATAGCTGCCAAGGCGCGGATAGGCATCTTCGGCGGCCAGCGTCAGATGCTGCGGCGTCACCTCGCAGGTCGCGATATCCTTGTTCTGGCCGATATACTCCAGCTCGGCCGGCGTCGTGATGTGCAGGATGTGGATGCGGCGGCGCGCGGCGCGGGCGAGCGCGATGATCCGCTTGGTCGCGATCATCGCGCTTTCATCGTCGCGCCAGACGGGGTGCGAGGACGGATCGCCCTCCACCCGATGGTCCTTGCGCGCGTTCATCCGCGCTTCGTCTTCGGCATGGATGGCGACGCGACGGGTGCCGCTGGCCAACACGCGCGACAAGGCGTCATCGTCATCGACCAGCAGGCTGCCGGTCGAGGCGCCCATGAAGATCTTGACCCCCGCCGTACCGGGGATGCGCTCCAACTCGCGCAACTGTTCGGCATTGTCCGCCGTCGCGCCGACGTAGAAGGCATGGTCGCACCACATGCGATGCCGGGCGCGGACCAGCTTGTCATGGACCCGCGCCGCCGTGTCGGTGTTGGGATTGGTGTTGGGCATTTCGAACACGGCGGTCACGCCGCCCAGCACCGCGGCGCGGCTGCCCGACTCCAAGTCTTCCTTATGTTCCAGGCCCGGCTCGCGGAAATGCACCTGGCTGTCGATGCAGCCGGCCAGCACATCCAGCCCGGTACAGTCGATCACCTCGCCAGCATCGCCGAGGTGCGTGCCGATCGCCACGATCTTCCCCGCGCGTACGCCCACGTCCGTCTGCTCTGCGCCGCCGGGTGTATGGACGGTGCCGTTCTTGAGGATCAGGTCGAAAGTCTGGGTCATGGCGTGGTTCCGCTTGTCAAAACCCGTTCGGCCCGAACGGGTTGGTTATTCAGCGCGACTGTCCTACCTAAAGCCGATGACCGGCACCACCCTCACCGACCGCGCCCTCCTCAGAATTTCGGGCGAGGAGGCCAAGCCCTTCCTGCAAGGGCTGCTGACCCGCGACGTGCTGACGCTCAAGCCGGGGGAGGCGCGCTGGACCGGGCTGCTGACGCCGCAGGGCAAGGCGCTGTTCGACTTTCTGCTGTGGGGAGACGGCGACGATGTCCTGATCGATTGCGAGGCGGCGCAAGCCGATGCGCTGGCCAAGCGCCTCACCCTGTATCGCCTGCGCCGCAAGGTGGTGTTCGCGCGGGACGATGCGCTGGCGGTGCATTGGGCGCTCGACCCCCAGGACAAGCCGCTCGACCCGCGGCTGTCCGCGCTCGGCCATCGCTGGATCGCGCCAGCGGGGGAGGGGGACGCTGCCCCTGCCTTCCGCGCGCATCGGCTGGCGCTCGGCGTGTTCGAAGGGGTGGGGGAACTGGGACAGGATCAGACGCTCTGGCTCGAAACCAACGCGGGAGAACTCCATGGCGTCGATTATGACAAGGGCTGCTATGTCGGCCAGGAAAATACCGCGCGGATGCATTATCGCGCCAAGGTGAACCGGCGGCTGGTCGCGGTGCCGCTGGCGCAGGCCGAGGAGAAGCGCCAGCGCGCCGCCTTGCCCGATCTTGGCCTGTCGATCGAATTGCGGCGGGTGGAGGATATGGACCCGGCGCTGCTGCCCGACTGGCTGGCGCAGGCGATCGCAGCGCAGGTGGCGGAATGACCTGCCGACGGATGGGGCGGACGCTCCTTCTGGCCCTGCTCGCCCTCATCGCCACACCAGCCCTGGCCGACACGCCCTGGACGCTGGTCAAAACCTATTCCCATGATGAGACTGCCTTCACCCAGGGCCTCTTCTTCCACGACGGCGCGCTCTATGAAAGCACCGGGCTCGCGGGGCAGTCGGAGATCCGCAAGGTGGCGCTGCGCACCGGCAAGGTGCTGGCCCGCCGCGTGATCGAGCGCCCCTATTTCGGCGAGGGCATCGTCAACTGGAACGACCGGATCGTCAGCCTGACCTGGCGGCACCGGCGCGGCTTCGTCTGGCGGCTCGATGATTTCGCGCCGATTACCGACTTTCGTTATGAAGGCGAAGGCTGGGGCCTGGCCCAGGATGGCAAAAGTCTGATCATGAGCGATGGCACCGCACAATTGCGATTCCTTGATCCTGACACGATGACCGAACAGCGCCGCATCACCGTTAGCTGGAACGGCCGGGCGGTCGATCGGCTTAACGAACTGGAATATGTCCGCGGCGAAATCTGGGCCAATATCTGGTATGATACGAGGATCGCCCGGATCGACCCCGCCAATGGGGCAGTGATCGACTGGGTCGATATCGCCGCGCTGCGCAAGGCGGCTGGCGTGACGGACAGTGAGGCGGTGGCCAATGGCATTGCCTGGGACAGCAAAAAGGATCGGCTGTTCGTAACGGGCAAGAATTGGCCCAAACTCTTCGAAATCAAGGTCGCCCGCCCGGCTCAATAGGCAACCTGCGGTTGACAGGAAGCGGCCGAATCGCTAGTGGCGACCGATCCCGACACGCAGGTGACCGGCAGTGCTTCGCGCACTGGCCGTCTTTTTTGCGTCTCGGAGGATAGTATGGATCGCGCTTTTCCGCCAGGAAAACCGGCCTTTGACGCTTTGAGATGGGGTGACGCCAATCGCCCCGTGGAGCAGGAGATTTAAGTACCATGGCACGTATTGCGGGTGTTAACATCCCGACCAACAAGCGCGTAATCATCGCGCTCACCTACATTCACGGCATTGGTCGCAAGACCGCCGTTGATATCGCCACCAAGCTCGGCATCGACCAGAGCCGTCGTATTCAGGATCTTTCGGACGCCGAAGTGCTCCAGATCCGTGAAACGATCGACGCCGACCTGACCGTCGAGGGCGATCTGCGTCGCAACACCGCGATGAACATCAAGCGCCTGATGGATCTGGCCTGCTATCGCGGCCTGCGTCATCGTAAGGGTCTGCCGGTTCGTGGTCAGCGCACGCACACCAATGCGCGCACCCGCAAGGGTAAGGCAAAGGCGATTGCCGGTAAGAAGAAGTAATCGTTGAGGGTCTCAAGCCTTTTGGCCTGACCCTCCGGCGACTTCTCCTTTTAAACGATTTCAGTAGGATAGAGCAAAATGGCACGCGAACCCCAGCGCATTAAGCGCCGTGAGCGCAAGAATATTTCGGCCGGCGTCGCGCACGTCAACGCCAGCTTCAACAACACCATGGTGACCATCACCGACGCCCAGGGCAATGCGATTTCCTGGTCCTCGGCCGGCATGATGGGGTTTAAGGGCAGCCGCAAGTCGACCCCCTATGCCGCCCAGGTATGCGCCGAAGACGCGGGTCGCAAGGCCGCCGAACATGGCGTCCGTACCCTGGAAGTCGAAGTCAAGGGCCCCGGTTCGGGTCGTGAATCGGCTCTGCGCGCGCTGCAGGCCGTCGGCTTCCACATCACCTCCATTCGCGACGTGACGCCGATCCCGCACAACGGCGTGCGTCCGTCCAAGCGCCGCCGCGTTTAAAACGGCTGAGCGATATGGCGGGCAGCGGACGCGCTGCCCGTTACCCATCTGCATCGGCCGCAAGCGTCCTGTCGGGTCCAGGATCATAAGCGTTTCGGCCACATCCCCAGGGGAATTACATGACTGTCAACATGAAGAACTGGCAGGAATTGAAGAAGCCCAACGCGCTGGAAATCAAGCCAACCAGCGACGGCAAGCGTAAGGCGACCTTCGTCGCCGAGCCACTAGAGCGCGGTTTCGGCCTGACGCTTGGCAACGCGCTACGTCGGGTTCTTCTTTCCTCGCTCCAGGGCGCGGCGGTCACCTCGATCAAGATCGAGAACGTCCTGCACGAATTTTCGTCGCTCGCTGGCGTGCGTGAGGACGTGACCGATATCGTCCTCAACATCAAGCAGGTTGCGCTGCGGATGGAAGGCGACGGGCCAAAGCGTCTGCAGCTTTCCGCCACCGGCCCGGCTGTGGTCAAGGCAGGCGACATCAGCGTCGTCGGCGATATCGAGGTCATGAACCCCGATCTGGTCATCTGCCATCTGGACCAGGGTGCAACGCTCAACATGGAACTGACGGCTGACATCGGCAAGGGCTATGTCCCCGCCGTTGCCAACCGCCCGGCCGACGCGCCGATCGGTCTCATCCCGATTGACGCGCTCTACTCGCCGGTCCGTCAGGTCGCCTACAAGGTGGACAACACCCGCGTCGGCCAGGAACTGGACTATGACAAGCTGTCGCTGACCGTCGAAACCGACGGCACCGTCACGCCGGAAGATGCGGTGGCCTTTGCTGCCCGTATCCTGCAGGACCAGCTCCAGCTGTTCGTCCACTTCGAAGACGCGCTGCCGACCGCAGCCCCGTCGCAGGGCGGCCATGCCGTCGCATCGACGTCGGACAGCGAAGGCGACACCAACCAGATCAATCGCTATCTTCTCAAGAAGGTGGACGAACTGGAACTGTCGGTTCGCTCGGCCAACTGCCTCAAGAACGACAACATCATCTATATCGGCGATCTGGTTCAGAAGACCGAAGCCGAGATGTTGCGCACTCCCAATTTCGGCCGCAAGTCGCTGAACGAAATCAAGGAAGTGCTGTCGTCCATGGGCCTGCGCCTGGGCATGGACATCCCCGGCTGGCCGCCGGAAAATATCGAGGAAATGGCCAAGAAGCTCGAACAAGAGCTGCTGGGCTGATCCTGTCGCTCCTTTCCGTATTCGTGCGGGAAGGGGCGATGACCGGCCAGGAGAATTTGGCTCCTGTGACGGTGTGAACTTTGCCCATTTGGGGGCGAGGGTGGTCGGCGGTGGCCCTTATCACCGCCTGGTCTGGGGTACCTCAAACGGCCCCTTAACGAACGAAGGAAGAGATTATGCGTCATAAAATGGGTCAGCGTAAGCTGCAACGCGCCACCGGCCATCGTAACGCACTGCTGCGCAACCTGGCCGCCTCGCTCATCAAGCATGAGCAGATCATGACCGGCACGGTCAAGGCGAAGGCTCTGCGTCCTTATGTTGAAAAGCTGATCACGCTGGCGAAGAAGGGTGGCCTGTCCAACCGTCGTCTCGCGCATGCGCGGCTTCAGGACGACACGCAGCTGATCAAGCTGTTCGAGACGCTGGCCGAGCGCTACAAGGATCGCAACGGCGGCTACACCCGCGTGATCAAGGCTGGCTTCCGCGCATCGGACGCTGCGCCGATGGCGATCATCGAGCTGGTCGACCGCGACGTCAGCGCCAAGGGGCAGGATTCCGGCCCGCTGCAGAATGAAGACGAGGACGAGCTGGAAGCAGCCTGATCCGTCTGTTCCGACTGTCGGCATGACCTGACAGTCGGGCCATATTGCTTTATCAACAGGCCGCGGCTCTCAAGGGAGCTGCGGCCTGTTGGCGTTGAAAAAGACTGTGAGAGGATGCGCGCGTGTTTCGCCTGACCCTGCTGCCGCTGCTGCTGGCGGCGACGCCTGCGCTGGCCGGGCCGAATACGGCCGTCATCGATGCGGGCGCGCGGGATAACGGTTTGCGCTACCCCGTCGCGCGACGGCTCGATCTGGTCGAGGATCATTTTGGGATCAAGGTCGCCGACCCCTATCGCTGGCTTGAAAACGACCTGCGTGGCGATCCGGCGGTGCGCGACTGGGTGGCCCAGGAAAATGCCCTGACTCGGCGCTACATCGACGGGTTGCCGGGCCGCGACGCGCTCAAGGCGCGAATGCAGGCCTTGTTGTCGCATGGCCGCTACACCGTGCCGCGCAAGGCAGGCGGCCGCTATTTCTACGGCTATAATGAGGGCCTTCAGAATCAGACCCCGCTTTATGTGCGCGACGGGCTGACCGGGCCGCAACGCCTGCTGCTCGATCCCAATGACTGGGCGAAAGATGGAGCAAGCGCGCTGGCCGAATGGGCGCCGTCACCCGATGGCCGCTACCTCGCCTATGCGATGCAGGAAGCGGGAAGCGACTGGCGCATCCTGCGCGTGCTGGATGTAGCAAGCGGAGGAACGCTCAACGAACGGGTCGAATGGGTCAAATTCTCGCAGATTGCCTGGGACGGACGGGGCGAAGGGTTCTTCTATTCCCGTTATGCGCCTCCGGCGGACGGGGAGACGTTTCGTTCGGCCAATGAGGGGCAGCAGCTTTTCTACCATCGGATCGGCACCGATCAGACACAGGACCAGCTCGTCTATGCGACGCCCGATCGGCCAAAGTTCAGCCATCAGGCGCAAGTAACGAGCGATGGCCGCTGGCTGATCATCAATAGTTTCGAAGGGATCGACCCCCGGCGCGAGGTCCATGTCGCGGCGCTTGATGGCGGCCCGGTCGAGCCACGCCTGTTTGTCAAGGGACCGACCCATGATTGGCGTCTGATCGGCAGCCGCGGGGCGACACTCTATTTCATCACCAACAAAGCCGCGGCGCGGTCGCGGCTGGTGACGCTGGACGCCACGCGGCCCCGCCGGGGTGCCAGGGAGGTTGTGGCGGAGCGAGCGGAGATGCTGGCGGGCGGATCGCTCGTCGGCAACCGGCTGATCCTAGCCTATGTCAGCGAAGCCGAGACGATCGCCGAGCTGGTCGAACTGGACGGACGCAAGGTGGCGGATGTGCCGCTGCCCGGCATGGGGACGGCGGCCGGATTTGGCGGGCGCGATGGCGACCCGGAGACCTTTTTCAGCTTTTCGGGTTTCGTTACCCCGTCCACCATCTATCGGTTCGACACCGCGACCATGCAGAGCAGCCTGTTCGCGCAGCCCGAGCTCCCCTTCAACCCCGATGATTTCGGTATCGAACAACGGCTCTACCCTTCCAAGGATCGCACGCCGATCCCGATCACCATCATTCGTAAGAAGGCGCTGGCCGACCGGGCGGTCGCCGCGCCGACGATCCTCTATGGCTATGGCGGCTTCAACATCAGCCTGACGCCCGGCTATTCGGCGACGCGGCTCGCCTGGCTGGAGCAAGGCGGGGTCTATGCCGTCGCCAATCTGCGCGGCGGTGGCGAGTTCGGTAAGGCGTGGCACGAGGCTGGACGCCGCGCGAACAAGCAGAATGTGTTCGACGATTTCATCGCGGCGGGCGAATGGCTCAAGAGCAATGGCTATACGCCACAGGACGGTCTGGCCATCGAAGGGCGCTCCAATGGCGGGCTGCTGGTCGGTGCGGTAGTGAACCAGCGGCCCGATCTGTTCGCTGCTGCTTTGCCCGCCGTGGGCGTGATGGACATGCTCCGCTTCGACCGTTTTACCGCCGGGCGATACTGGGTCGATGATTATGGCTCACCTAGCCGGGCCAAGGATTTCCCGCTGCTCTACGGCTATTCGCCCTATCACAATATATTGGGTGGCCAGGACTATCCTGCCATCCTGGTGACCACGGCCGACACCGACGATCGTGTCGTGCCTGCGCATAGCTTCAAATATGCGGCGGCCCTGCAAGCCGCAGCAGTCGGGGACCGACCCCGACTGCTGCGGGTGGACAATCGTGCAGGCCATGGTGCGGGCAAGCCGATCGACAAGCTGATCGACGAATATGCCGACAGCTATGCCTTTCTGGCGCATTTCACCGGACTGACGATCCGACGGAAGCCGGAATGAAGCGCCCTCAATAATCCTTCGAATAGCGCAGGTTGGCCGACGATCCGGCATTGGTGCCGGTCTTGGACAAGAGGCTGAGCGTCCTGGACAGGGCGATTTCCAACTGGGTTGCGGTAAAGCCGCGCGAGTCGGTGATGATCTCGACATAGATGTTGTTCGAGATGCGCTGCCCCACCGCAAGCGAGGTGCCCCGCCCTGTTTCCTCATCGCCGCCGACGATGCCGATCCGGTCGATGCCGGTCGCACCCTGCAACTTGCCCATCGGGTTGAGCCCACCCCCGCCGCCGCGCAGACCGTTGAGTGCTGCCGCCAACTGGATCGCCTGTGTCGCCGACAGGTTGGCGACATTTTCGCCGAACAGGATGCGCGAGAGGATTTCGTCCTGTGGCAGGCTGGGCGTCGAAATGAAGGCGATGTCGGGTTCCTGCGCGCTGCCGGTGACTTGTAATCCGGCCGTGATCGTATCGATCCGGGTTTGCGCCTTGATCGCCAGCGTCGGGTTCATCATCGGCCCGTTGAAGGTGATGATGCCTTGTTCCAGATCGAACTGCTTGCCTGAAAAACTATAGCGGCCGCGCAGCACTTCCAGCGTGCCGACGACACGCGGGTTGGCGGTGGTGCCGGTAATGCGCATGTTCGTCTTCCATTCGGAATCGAGACCCATGCCGGTCACATAGATTTCATTGTCGGCCCGCACCCGAATGTCGAGCTTCCAGTCGGCAGGCTGGGCTGCGGTTTTGCGCGCAGCCATGCGCTGGTCGAGCACATCAACGCCTTCGCCCTTGCGACGGACCCCCTGAAGCTGGCGGATTTCGGTGCCGCCCTGCCAGGCCACCATATAGCGCGTTTCGGGCAGACTGAGATCGCCCTTGATAAGCCCGCCATTAGTGGCGCTGTTGGTGATGGCCAGAGTGCCGCTGACAACGCTGGTGATTGCTTCGCTGCGGGCCAAGCGGGCGCGGTCGAGCCTAACCGCGATGTTCATCGGGAAGCCGCTGTCCGCCGCCAGCCCGACTGTGCCCGACGCCTGCACCGTGCCGTCGCCCGCGCGACCGGAGAAGTCGCGAATGTCGAGCCGGTCGTTGGTGAAGCGCCCGTCCAGCTTCATTTGCGTGACGCGGGTGCCGAACGTCTCATTTTCATAGGTCAACGCGTTGGCGCGCGCGACGCCGTTGACGCGAGGGGCCGTCAGCCTTCCGCTAAAGTCGGCCGCGACGGCAAGTCCGCCGGTCAATTGCTGGTCGGCTAGACCAGCAAAGGAGAAGAGGACGTCGGCAGGGCCGGAATAGCGGATGCCGCCGCCGAGCGGAGCCGACTGAAGCTGTTCGATCCAGTTGGCGCCCGCGCCGGGCGGGGCGAGGGTGGCGACGAAGCGGCCGAGCGTGTTGTTACCTTCGCGGATCAAGCCGCGCAGGTCACCGCCTGCCGACGATAGCTTGCCTTCCATGCTCATCGACACTGGATCGGATACGGCCGACAGGCTGGAACGGCGGAAATCGACGATGGCAAGGCGGGTCGTTGCGGTCGGAAAGACGCTGCCTTGCTGTACATAGTCCAGCGTGCCGGTCATCCGACCACCGATGCCAAGGCCCGGTGATGCCATATTGGCGATGGCCAGATCGAAATCCTTGAACCGCGCCTGCAGCGCGGTGGTGTCGCCGAAGCGACCGGCCAGATCGACCTTGCCTTGCGGCAGGACGAGGGTCGCCGGTTCGAGGCGATAGCCGCCCGGTTCGGTGCGGATGATGGCGGGCTGGGCAAGGCGGAATGCGATGTTGGCGGCCTTGCCCTGCAACGCCACGGCGTAGAGATCCGGGCGCAGCGCGGCGTTCGCGGCGATCGAGAAGGGCACACCGCTGGAACCATCAGCGACCAACTGGGCCTTGCCGCGTCCACCCTGATAGTCGAGCTTCGCCCGTGCCTTGCGGACGACATAGTCGCCATAGGCGGCGTTCGCGATCTGGGCATCGGCGATGATGCGCGGTTGGTCGGTCAGCACCATGGAAGCGGTGACGATCGCGCGGCCGATCAATATTTCCGCGTCGCCGGGCAATTTCGCGTTGCTGGCGGTTGCATTGACATTCACGCCCTGCGCCTTGCCAACGGCGGCGAGCCGGATCGCGCCGGTAATGCCGGAGCCGTTCATCGCCAACTGGCCGGTAAAGGGACCGGCGGCGCTCTGCTGGATGCGTCCGTTCATGTCCACACCGGCGAAACGCGCGCGCGTCACATCGATGGTGAGCGGACCTTGCGCAGTGCGGATCAGGACATTCGCGAAGAAAGGCCCATAGGGCGACCCACCGGTGGCTTCGAGGCGATAGCCTGCCGCTTCGCCATTCAGTTTCGCGACGACATCGGACAGTTGCACCCCGACATTGGGCCGGGCTGCGCGCAACACGGCCTGCGGCCGTTCCATCGTCCCGCGCACGGTGAGTGCAAGCGGGCCATATTGGCGCGAGGTGGCGGCAGCGTCGAAGGCGATCGCGCCATTCGTGTCGTAGCTGCCCGATCCGGATTGAATCGTGAAATTGGGGGCCGCGCCCTTGAGACCTGCGAGCGTAAACTTGCCCTCCGGCGTCATGCCGATGCGGCCGCTTGCCACGGCATTGCCGCCCAGGAAATCGCGGACCGAAGCATTGTCCCAGCGCGCGGTGCGGACGCCGAAGCGACCGGACAGGCCAAAGCCGCCTTTGGGGCCGGGGATCAGTTCGACATCGGTATTGAGATTGACGATGCCGACGCCGTCGATCTTATAGTCGTTCACGCGGCCCTTGAGCGCCCCGCGATACACAGCGTTTTCGAGATCGGCGAGGATGATCGCGGTCGCGTCGATCCGGTCGCTGTCGATCTTGAGATTGTCGCTGATCAGCTTGCCGCCTGCATAGGCGAAGTCGCCCTTGACGCGTAGATTGTTCATCAGGCCGCCCGCTGCGGCATTGAGGCCAGTTACACGGGTTGCGGTAGCGCTGACGGGGATGCGGATCCGGTCGGTGTTGATCACTACCCGGCCGCTGGCCTTCAGATTTTCGATGCCGGTCGCATCGAAGGCGATGCTCTTTGCGGTGATGTCATAATCTATGAATGGGGTCGCCATCGGCCCATCGAGGATGATCGAGCCGCGCACGTCGCGGCCTTTGACATTCTCCATGATCGCGCCGGGCGTGAGCAGCGCGGCATTGATCCGCAACCCGCTGAACTGGCTGGTGGCGAGATCGACGATACCTTGCGCATCGGCGGACAGCGCAGCCGAGCGCAACGTCCCTTTCAGGTTGACGCGACGTTCGTTTAGCCCCGCGAAGAGATCGACGTTGAGTTGCGGTGCAGTCAGGCGATCGACGGTGCCGGCCATGACGAGGCCAGGACGGATCGGGCCTTTGGCGGTGAAATTGCCATCGCGCGCCGCGATGGCGAGGTTGGCGAGTTCGCCATTGGGGCTGGTCGCAACGATGCGCCCGTTCCAGGCCTGCCATGTGCCCTTGCCATCCAGGGTCGCGGTCATGCCATCGGTCAGGCCGGACATGGCGGCGATGACGCCGCCCTTGGGCGCGGTCAGCGTGCCGCTCATCGCGAGCCGGTTCTGCGACGGCACGGCATCCAGTTTCGCCTGCAACCGATCGCCGCTATCGACGATCGCATCGGCAGACAGGACCGCGCGGCCATCGGCGATGTGCGTGACGCCGTCGATGGCGATCTCGCGCTTCTGGCCGATCACGGGCCTGGCGAGTATGAATTTGCCGATCTTCATCCGATCGACGTCAATGTCGAGGTCCGGCAGGATCGGCGCATTGGGATCGGTCGGCGTCTGGTTGAACTGCGGACTGCGGGCCAGCACGACCAATGGCGTTTCGAGCAGGCTAACCGAGATGTGGTTGTTTACGTAGCGAAACGGCTTCCACACCACATGCACGCGCGGGCTGACCGCGAACACGCCCTTAGGATCGCGCAGGATCAGGTCGTGGATGACCATGTCGCTGTAGATCGACCCTTCGATCCGCCCGACCTCGATCTCCATCCCCGATTCCATCTGGAATGCGGCGATTTGCTGGATCAGGAATTTCTTGCCCGGCTGCGTATTGAGGCCCAGCAGCAACACGCCCGCCAGTACGACGATCGCGACGATGAAGCCAACGACGCCGATCGCGATCTTCTGCCACAAGGGACGACCTTGATGGACGGTGTCGATCTGGTCGGGGGTGAGGGTGTCGTCCTGCGCCATCAGAAAGCCTGCCCAATCCCGATATAGACGGCGAATTTGGATTCGCCCGGTTGCCGGTTGATCGGCATGGCAATGTCGGCGCGGAAGGGGCCGAAATTGGTATAGAAGCGCCCACCGAGACCCACGCCATAGCGCATGTCGGAAAATTCGGGGATCTGGCTTTCATAAACCTGTCCCGCATCGACAAAGGCGACTACGCCATAATTGCCGAAGCGATAGCGACCCTCGACCGCGAATTCATTGACGGATCGGCCGCCGATCGGATCGGCATTCACGTCCTTCGGCCCCAATTCCTGATAGCCAAAGCCGCGCACCGATCCGCCGCCGCCGGCATAAATGCGCCGCGACGGCGCGACATCGTCGCGTGCTACGCCGTTGATGGTGCCAAGGCGGGTCCGCGCGGCGATGACCAGGCTATCCGAAACCGGGAAATAGCCGCTCAAGTCGAAGGTGCTGCGAACATAGGGCGAGATATTGCCCTGCAACGAGGCCTCTGGCGACACGCGCAGATTGGCGCGGAAGCCCCTTGTGGGGTTGAGCAGGTCGTTGGACCGATCATAGCCCACCTGAACGGGCAACGCGCCGATGAAATAGGTCAGTCGCTTATTCTCACCCGTCGCGGCATCGATCGTGGTCTGTTCGTTCGACAGCAGGATTTCCGCGCCATAGCTATAGGTCCAGCGTTTCTGGAAGATCGGCGTCGACTGGCGTGCCCAGGTGATGTTGAGGCCCGCGGTAAAGGCTTCATAGGCATCATATTTCTGATGGTTGAGCAGCGCCCCGGCCTGGAACGTGCGGTCGCGCTTGCCGGCATTGGAGCGGCGGAAGGTGCCCGACACGCCCTGTTCCTGGGTGCCCGCGACGACGCTGCCGATCAGCGCGCCTTCGGGTGGGAAAAGGTTGCGATGGGTCCAGGTCGCTTCCGCGCGCAGCCCTTGGCCGGTGCCATAGCCCGCCTCGCCAGCCAGTGTGCGCGCTGGCCCCGCCTCCTGCTCGACATGCAGGTCGACATATTCGGTGCCGTCGGGTCCGGCCTCGCCTGTGCGTACCGGATCGACGCCAACACTGGCAAAGAGGCCCGTCGCTACTAATGCTTTGCGCAGGTCATCCACATCGCGGCTGTCGTAGAGTTGGCCGGGCTTGTAGCGGCGGATGACTTCCATATGGTCGGCGCCAAAGGCCTGTTTGTCGCCGCTGGTCGTGATATTGCGGAAGGTGCCGCGCGGACCGGTATCGACCGGCAGCCTATAGTCGCCCGTTATGGTCCCCGGGTCGAGCAGGATGTCGCGTTCGCCCACCTTGGCGAAGGCATAACCGTTCTCGGGCAATCGCAGCGCGACATTGGCTTCGGCGCTTTCGACCGTCGTGGCGACGATATAATCGCCGGTCTTGAGCGGCAGACTATCACGGACCAGCCCTGGCGGCACGGTCGGACCGGCGGTGATGACGATATCGCCAATCTTGTAGCGCTTGCCCGGCGTTACTGAAATCACGGCCTTGAGCGTTCCATCGCCAGTCTGATCAAGGCTGGCGAGCGCCGTCGCGTCATAATAGCCTTCGGAATAAAGCAGTCGCACGGCGAGCTTCTCATCCTCCTGCGCGCGCGCCTGCACCATGGCGGCGGTTTCCGCCTTGCCGTCGCCGTCGATCAGGGTGGATGCGTCCTTGAACACGTCATCCAGGCCGGTCTTGCCAAATCCTTCGACGCTGGTGGCATAGCGGATGTCGGGCTGCTTCGCATTGGGATCGTCGTCCGACGCGGCGTTGGCGGGGACGGTAACGCTGTCTAGCGGAGGCAGCGGCTGGGCGAGTTCCACCTCCTGCGCAGGCTCTGTGGCAGGTGGCAGCTGCGTCGGCGCGTCGGCCTGTTGCGGCATCTGCTGGTCGATCCAACTGTCGATAGAGGGTAGGGGTGCGTCCGTATCGGCGCTGTCCACCTGGGGCAGGCGCGCCTCAAACTGATCGTCAGGCAGGATCGGCTCATCATCCGCCCCAGCATCATAGGGCAAGGACGGCGGTGTCGTTACAGGAGCGGGATCATTGGCCGTCTGCGCCATCAAGGGTAGGGGCGACGCCGTGACGAGGATGAGGCCCAACATGCGCCGGACATGGTGTGCCTGCCGTCTGATCATGGAAATATAACGCCCCTTCATCGCCAGCCCTATAGTTAGCCGACGAACTTGCAATACGCTCAAAGGGTTGCGCCGGTTCCGCCCGGGCGACAATTCGCCGCGACGGGAGCGCTTCCCAGCGGCCAATGCCCCGTCTAGAGCAGCCGCATGACATTTGCCCTCAATATTTCGCGCTCCCTGATGGGCCAACCTTGGCGTTGGCGGGGGGAGGGAGCGGACGCGCGTGATCCCTCCTATCTGCCCGACGACCTGGTGACGCAATTGCTGATGGCGCGCGGTTGTCCACGCGAGGCGCTGGAAGCGCATCGCAACCCGACGATACGCGCCTTCATGCCCGATCCCAGCCTGTTCCGTGACATGGATGCGGCGGCCGAGCGGTTGGCCGATGCGGTGCAGCGGGGCGAGGATGTGCGTATCTTCGGCGACTATGATGTCGATGGCGCGACAAGTGCGGCGCTGCTGATCCGGCTGCTGCGCGATCTGGGGCTGGAGGCCAAGCCCTATATCCCTGATCGCCTGATGGAGGGCTATGGTCCATCGGGCGAGGCGCTGGTGCGCCTGGCGGGCGAGGGGGCGACCCTGATCGTCACCGTCGATTGCGGCGCGCAGGCGTTTGAAGCACTGGCCATGGCGAAGGCCACCGGTGTCGATGTCGTTGTGGTCGATCATCATAAATGCAGCGCTGCGCTGCCCGAGGCCTTGGCGCTCGTGAATCCCAATCGGCTGGACGAGGGGGACGAAGCGGCAACCCATGGTCATCTCGCCGCTGTCGGTGTCGCCTTCCTGCTCGGCGCGGCGCTGGTGCGGCTGTTGCGCGGGCGCGGCTGGTTCGCGACGCGGGCGGAACCCGCGCTGATGGAATTGCTCGATATTGTGGCGCTCGGCACGGTGGCGGACGTGGCACAGCTGCGCGGCCTAAACCGCGCTTTCGTGGCGCAGGGGCTCAGGGTGATGGCCAAGCGGCGCAACATCGGCCTTGCTGCACTGATCGATGCCAGCCGCCTGACCCGCGCGCCACTTTGCCATGATCTGGGCTTTGCGCTGGGGCCGCGCATCAATGCGGGCGGGCGCGTCGGGCAGGCGGATCTGGGGGTGCGGTTGCTCACGACGCTGGACCCGGCGGAGGCGGCGCGGATCGCGGGACAGCTCGATCACTATAATGAGGAGCGTCGCGCGATCGAATCGACGGTGCAGGAACAGGCCGAAGCGCTGCTGGATGCGCAGGGCAATCGCGCGGTGGCAGTGATTGCCGGGCTCGGCTGGCATCCGGGCGTGATTGGCATCGTCGCGGGACGGATCAAGGAAAAGGCCGGGCGACCGGCGATCGTCATCGCGCTAGACGAGGATGGCGTAGGCAAAGGATCGGGCCGGTCGATTTCCGGCGTGGACCTGGGCGCGGCGGTAATGGCAGCCAAGGATAGCGGCCTGCTGGTCGCGGGTGGCGGCCATGCCATGGCGGCCGGGCTCACCGTCGCCGCGGACAAAGTCGATGCGCTCGCCGATTTCCTCGACGAACGATTGGCAAGCGCAGTGGCGCGCGCGCGTGACGACCGCGCGTTGTTGATCGATGCGGTGCTGGCCCCGGCCGGCGTGAACCCGGAATTCGTTGCTGCGATCGAACAGGGCGGCCCCTATGGCGCGGGCTGGCCCGCCCCCCGGATTGCGGCCGGGCCGATGCGCGTGGTTAAGGCCGATGTGGTCGGCAACGGCCATCTGCGCGCGATCATGGCGGGTGCGGATGGCCGGTCGATCAAGACCATCGCCTTTCGCCAGGCCGAAAGCGACATGGGTCAGGCAATATTGGGTGCGTCCTACGACCGGCGGCTCTGGGTCGCGGGCCGGGCGAAGATCGACGATTGGGGCAGCCGCCCCGCGGCCGAACTCCATCTGGACGATGCCGCCTGGGCCGACTGATCGGCTTGGGCTTTTTTGCCCGCAAAAGGGGTTGACCGCTGCGCCGTCTCCTCCTAATGCCCCCCTCACTTCGCAGCGCCGCTTCGGCGGTCGTTGTATGTGGTCCCATCGTCTAACGGTTAGGACACTGCCCTTTCACGGCAGCGATACGGGTTCGAATCCCGTTGGGATCACCACTTTCGCTACGCCGAAGGTGCCAGAAAATGCTCGATCGGCATTTTCCTTCATGGCCACGCAGCAAGATTATTCCAACCTGCCTCAGTCGTTGCTACCCTGCACGACACTCGCCACCATTTCAGTCCCGGCGCGGTCGATGGACCATAGACGGCCTTTCTCCACCGGATCCCAATCGATCGCCTGTCCCGGCGTGGCGATCCCGATCGTGCGGCGGAGTTCCAGGCGCGACCCGGCGTCGGGCAATGCCAGTTCGTACATTTCCGGCCGGTCATGGCCCGTCGCATAAAGTCGGCCATCCTTGCTCCAGCTCAAGCCAGAGCAACTGAATGGGGCAAAGCGGGCCAGAACATCGGTCGGAAAGGTCCAGGCCGCTTCCTGCCGGAATGCGTCGTCCAGCCGCGCGAGCAGCGTGTAGCGATGGTCGCGGTTTGGTTCGCCTCCTTTGCCCGCATAATTGGCATAGACCGCCCACCATTTTCCGTCGTGCCGATCAAGCGCGGTCAAGGAACCAGGGGTAAAGCCCAGGCTGATCGTGCGCTTGTGGCGCATCGTGCGGGTGTCGAAAATCTCGATGGCGCTGGTCTGCGGCACCTGCGGATAGTTGGACGCCGCGCAGACGAGGTCATGCCCTGCGACGGTGCAACTGTTCATATGCGGGAACAGGCGTCGTTCACCTTGCCACTGGGCGATCCGCTTGCCGGTGGCGATCAGATATTTGCCGATCCGGTCATTGTCGATGGCATAAAGATGCGTGCCGTCCGACGCGACGCCTTGACGCGCTTCCGGCGCAGTGACGCGCAGGACGACCGGAGCGGGCGGCGGCGATGGCGTCTCGGCCGCCTCCTGTGCCTTTACAGGACTCAGTGCGAAAAACAGGCTTGCGAAGATCAGCAATAGGCGGGGCATGATGGCTTCCAGTGGCGAAGATCCGCCAATCTAGGCTAGCAATACGACCATTGCGTTGCAAAGACGGTCACAATTGCGCGTCGCGTCTCTTGGCAAGGGATGGTGGAGTCACGAAGAGCTGGTGGGTGCCGGAAGGCAGGGGAACCGAGCGATAGCCATGCGATCGCGCCCAATCGATCAGCACCGCATCCAGTCCGCGCGGAAATGCAGCGCTGGGCTGCTCTTCGCTTCCCGTCAGAATGGCAGCGGGCGGCACCGCCTCCAGGTCCGCTGCCAAGGACAGGAAATGAGTCGCATGGAAGGCCCGGGCTTGATCGCGTGTCAGGATATGGCGAGTGCGGAACAGGAAAGAACCCGTGACGAAGCGGCGATCGATCGGCACTGCCATATCGACTGCCCGCTCAGGCGATAGGGTGACGACGGCCCCTGACACGGCGGCCGACGCCATGATGCGGTCCAATGCTTGCGCATCGCGCAGGACGATATGCAGCGGGCTGTGACCCCCTAGGATATTTGGGCCTGTCTCCATCATCGTTTGGACCAGGCCTGCGATGACACCAAGCGCGATCAGGGCGCGGCCAGCGGGCCGGTGCCAGAAAGGCACGTCGGTCAGTAGTGCAAAGCGAAGGAAAAGTGCGGGCAGCAAAGGCCCCAGATACTGGACATAGATGGGACGCGGCAGCCAGGCCGCGATCAGCCCGGCGATGATCACCATATCGAGCAGCCGCTCGACCATCGTACGTCGCCGGGTCGCGACCAAGGCAATGGCGACCAGCGCGATCAGGCCGCAGCCCTGCGCGAGATAGCGGGCGAGCCGTGCAAGGCTCAGCGGCCAGTCCAGCATGAACGCCTGCCCATTCCATGTCCGCCACTCGAACGGGGCCTTTAGGCTATAGTCGATGATCCCGAACCAGGCCGCTTCGGGTGCCAGCAAGGCGAGCCAGACGGTCGGCAAGCCACCCAGCACGCCACCCAACGCGATCAGCCCGACCTTTTCCGCACCTAGAGCCCGCCAATGCAGCAGCGCAAAGAGGCCGACAGCGGCGGCGGGAAGGCCATAGCTGATTTTCGCTGATGCGGCGGCACCCAGCAGCAGACCGGCCTGCAGCGCCGTCCATCGCGCGCGATCATCCTGTAATAGCGTCAGCATGGCGGTCAGCCCAGCCGTCATCAACAGCAGCGGCAGCGCATCATTGCGCGCAACACTCCCCGCGAACAACAGCATATGGCTGGACAACAAGGCGGCTGCCGCGATGGCCGCCGCCCGGTGCGATGCGCGCGCGCGTCGTGCCGCAAGCCATATGCAGGCCGTCGCTGCCATAGTCAGCAGAGCATTGACCGCGCGGAGCGTCGGAAACAGCCATCCGTCGGCGATCCACGCCAGTGGCGCGAACAGCAGCGGTTGCAACGGCGTCTGGAGATAGGCGAAGTCGCGATAGGGGAGGCCAAAGCGCATCATCGCGACCGCGCCGACATATTGCCCCTCGTCATGATCGATCGGGCGGAAGGCCGCCACGGTCAGCATCACAGCCGCGCACAGCAGCAGGATGACGATCCGCGATGGAATAAGGATACGCCTACCAGCCAAGCCGCGCGCTTGCCATCACCGTTCGCACCTGGTCGGCGGCGCGGAGCGAGCCGGACAGATCATCCCGCGCGAATGTTCCGCTCGCCAACCCATCCGGGTCCGTCATATGCAGCGACACGCTAAGCGGTCGTCCGCCAATCGCAGCCAGGGCGTAATCGACGCCAGCCTCGACCCGCAAGGCGCGCTCATCATAGGCAGCCAGTGCGGGCGCGCTGTTGCGCGTCACTGACAGCGCCGCACGCCACGGGCCGTCCTGCCAGACCGATCCGGCCGACAGACTATGTTCGCGCACTATGCTGCCCCCGGACACGCGCACGCGCGCGTCGCTATAGCGGACCGACCATCGCAACTGCGGCGTCACATGATGCCGCGCCTCCAGGATCGCGCCTTCGATCCGCGCGGACCCGCTATTGACCGGCAATGTGCCACGCCCGGTAAAGCGCAGCTGGTCGTCCAGCCGTCCGCCATGCAAGGCCAAGGACAGATTGAGGGCAGGTGCCGCCGTCCAGTCGGCACGCACGGCCATGCGGTTTTGCGTTTCCGGCTTCAGCGTCCGGCGCAGCAACAGGAACCCGTCATGGGTCAATCCCATCGGCCCATTTATGCCCGTTTCGCTGTACGCGCGTAATTTTTCAGCATAATCCAACGTCAGCCGCAGGTCGTGCCCGGACTGTAGGGTCAGCGTCCCGCGCGGCAGGAACCAGTCGCGCGTGCGCAAACGTTCGCGGCCCGGACCGACGGTCACATTAGCGTTACGGTTGCTCACCTTGATGCCATGCCAACCCATGGTGGCGGTGACATGCTCGCCGATCAGCACACGATCTTCCAACACATAGCGCGTCATCCGACTGCGAGAGAGCATATCCGGTGCAAGCGGTGTTGCGGTGGCGGTTCCAACGAACCGACGCGCGGACTTGTGCAGCCGGATATGGATTTCCTGGTCACGGTCGTCGGCATTGACTGGGTTTACCGCGTCCATACGTGGCTGGAATGCAGAATAAGCATGTCGGGGATAGATGAGCGGGGACAGAGCGGCCTTGCGTTTCAGCGAAAAGCTGATGCCTGTCTCCAACGGCCCGTCTTGCGCCTGCGCGGTCCCTGCGGTGCAGATGAGTACCAAGAGGGGCACGACAGCCCGGTTCACGACGCTGCTCCCGTGCGGCCCGATCGTGCAAGGTCGATGTTGCTGATTGGGGCATAGTCGACGACATAACCAAAATGATCGGAGAGCGGCTTGCCGGTGGGTTCGGACCCGAAAGGCACATGCGCCGCCAGAACCTTGAGGGGGCGATGCCCGGCGTCCCTTGCAAACAGCCAGTCTTTTGCCCGCCCACTGGTATAGGCCAAATCCCGGCGTACCGTCTCGCTGGGCAAGGCGGATTTGGCCAGCGCGCGCCGTGCGCCACCCAGGTCAGGATCAATGAAGGTCATTCCGGCCCGAGCGAAACGGCTGAAAAAGGCATCGGCCCGATGACCATCCTGTCCGATATTCATGTCGCCGCCCAGGATCATCGGTTGATCGGCAGGCACATGTTGCGCAACGAACTGGGTCATCAGGTCGACTTGCCGCGCAAAGGCGCGATGGGATCGGCCGATCGGCACACCGGCGGCCTTGCGGGCGTTGAGATGCGTGTTGACGATGCTGACCGGCCGGTCGAAGCCGGGCACCTTGAGATGCGCGATCAGCACGCCTTTGTTCGCCAAACAGTCGAACCCGGCGCAGGCGAAATCGGGGAAGGCCATGCGATCGATCTTGGCGATGGGATAGTCGGACAGAATTTGCAGGCCGCTACCCAATTGCTTGCCGACCGCTTCACCACGATCCCACCGCGCCTGCGCCAGGTGGGACTGATCCGCCCCATCCGTTGCCGCGTCGGACCGGTGCGCCGCGTCCGGTCCTTGCGCGACATGGATATAGCCTGCGCGGGCCGCGATCTGCGCCGCTTCCGGCGTGAACGCTTCCTGCAGCAGGATGATATGGGGCTGCTTGCCCGACCGTCGCAGTGCGGCGAGCCGGTCGGCGATACTATTCAGCGCCGCGCTGCGATCCAATGCGATCGGCCAGGGTAATCCCTTGATATTGTAGGTCATGACCGACAGCTGCCCGTCGGCCGGGACGGACCCGGCGATGCTCCACCGCTGGTCGGTATAGTCGCCGCCCTGGGTCGATCCGGCGGCGGCAAGCGCAACAAGCCCTGCAAATAACAAAGCGCGAAATGGTCGATACATGATAGCGCCCCCCACCCAAGTGGTCGAACGGTAGCCGGGCAATGAGTCGTCCTAATGTCGGTCACGCGGCAGCGCGGTTAAACTTTCGCGGCAAGGCCGTCATGGAAATGACGCCGGCCTGTCATGCGGCCAGGGCGCGGCCGTGGATCGCATAGAGGGCGAACAGATCCGCAAAATGGGCATCCATCGTCCGCGTTCCCGCAGCGGCCGCGCGCGCGACCGCCAGATGCTTTGCCGGGCCATCGGCGACGAAATGATCAAGCTGCTCGACCAGGCTCGCGCCCTCTGCCGCAGCATAATGATAGCCCGCTCCCGGCACCAGATGGTCCGCCGCGGCACCGCTGTCGGGCAAGAACATGGGGATGCCGCTGGCGCGGGCTTCGGCGGCGATCATGCAGAATGTTTCGGACTCGCTGCCATGGACCAGGGCATCGGCGCTGGCGAGCAGCGTCGCGAAGGCAGCGCGATCGGTAACGGGGGCGATCAGGCGAACATGCGGATTGCCCGCCGCCGCGCGCTGGACGCTGGCGCGTGCCCGGCCATCGCCCGCAATCACCAGTCCGATGGGCCGGGCAAAGCCACTCGCCGTCGCCGCATCGATGATCATCGGCCAGCGCTTCTCAGGAGCATGGCGGCCCGCGCCGAGCAACAGCACGGCACCCTCGGGCAGACCACAAGAGGCAAGCAGGCGGCGGCGCAGGTCAGGGTCGCGATGCGCAGGCAGGAATATGCCCGGCTGAACACCCATATGGTTGGTCACGACATGACGCAGCCCCCCGGCGACCAGACGCGCTGCCAGATCGTCGCTGGCGCAGACGATATGGTCGAACCGGGCATCCATCCGCCGCAAATGCCGCCAGAACCAGTCGAAACCCCGGTCGATCACGGGGCGTGGTGCCAGCGCGCGAAACCAGCGATAGGCATAGTTGCCGAGCGGGTCGGCATGCATAATCAGGCTGCGCGGGGCGGAACCGCGCCAGTTCGCGACCATCGTGGCGCTGGCCCAGGGCGTGGACGCCTCGACAAGATCCGGGCGCAATGCATCCAACCGGGCATGCAACGCCGCTTCGTCATGGAAATAATGATAGCGGCCATCGAGCGGAAAGCGACGCGCGCGGACAAATTCGATCCGGGCATGATCATTGATGATCTCGACCCCGGCTTCTGCCGCTGGCGCCAGGATGATGATCTCATGGCCTTCCTTTGGTCCCGCCAGCATCTTGTGCCGGACGTAGGTTTTTACCCCGCCGCCCCGGTCGGAATAGAAAGCACAGACATCGACGATCCGCATGGTCCTATCGCCTTGGTGTTAGAGGGCCAAAGGACATAAGGCCCCGGCGATAGTTCATGACGATCCGTTCGCGCGTCACGCCCGAACCGGCCACGATCGATGCCGCCATGGCCTTGGGCTTCCCTAGGCCGAGCTTGGGATTGCTGCCAAAACCTACGCCATCGACCGAGAGGCCGAATTTGCGATTGCCATCCCGGTCATGGAGCACGCTCACAGCGTAGCGGCCGGGGCCGGGCACCCGAACGCATAGCGTTGTCGGCCCGCTCGCCGGAACGGGCACCTCGACCCGGCGAAACACCTTGCCCTGCGTGATGAGAATATTGTCGTCCTGAAGGAAGTCGGCATCGTTTGCGGGATAGACTTCGAGCTTCAGATTGCCTTCGCGATCCTTCAATCCGATGATGTCTATCACGAAAGCAGGGCCACTCTCGTTGGCGCGACATTGCCCCTCTGCCTTGCCGAGAGCGGGCGTGGACGGAAGAAAACCAGTCACTAGCAGCAGCGCGGACGACAGCAAAGGCAGGGCCATCATGGGGCGATCCTCCGCCGGATGATGCCGCTCGCCCCCAGCAACACAGCCACCAATAGATGGGTGGCGAGCAGGAGGCTCGCGAGCAGCCCCAATATTTCGCCTATTTCCCCTTCGCGCCCGACAAGGAAGGTGGCCACGCCGGCAAAAAGCACATCCTTGTTCGGCACCAGCGGCAGGCGCGACAGAACGAGGCGGACGGTCGAGAGCATAACCCACCAACTGATCGCGACATCAGGCAGCATCAAGTGCCACAGCAGCGCATAAAGCAGCAAATTGGCGACGATCCGCAAGAAATGGATCCCCGCCACCATGCGCCGTTCCGCTGGTGGCAAGCCGAAGATGCGGCGCCCCAGCAGCATCGGCACCACCGAGGTCAACACCAATATGGCCAGCGAAATGCCAAGCGTCCGCCCGTCGATCGCCAGCGGCAGGGAGGACAGCAGCGGAAAGGTGAGGCCCAGCATCGCCAGCGTCACGACATTGCCCATGACGCCCGACAGGATCGCGGAATCCTTGACTGCGCCAAAAGGGGATCCTGCCATCCGCACATGGCGCCGCGCCCAGGTGTAGAAATAGACGTCACCCACATAACCCAGCAGCAGTTCGTTGCTGAGCCGCTTGCGGAACAGCGCCGCCAGTCCGCCCGCAGGGATCGACCAGAGCCGGTTGAAGATCAGCCAGTCGAACAGCGGTGTCAGGCTGTATGTCAGGATGAACAGGCCCCAGAACACAGGAGTGCGCGGGACAAGTCCGAGTAGTGAAGGGATGTCGACGCTTCCCCGCTGCAGGAATACCGCAGCCAGCAGCGCCAGCGAAATGACGGGACCGAACCAAGCGATCCAGTAGCGGCCCGATTTGGCCAGGGGCGCCGGAACATATAGGTCGCGGCCATCGATCAGGGGCGAGGCATCCATCAGGCGTGGTGACGCAATATCGGCAGTGCTCATACGGGCCTCACGCTGGTCGCTGAACGAAGGAAGAAAGGCTGGCGCGTAACGCGGCTGCGCGCCTGTCGCTGGGCGACGACATGGTCGAAGAGCGCGGCGTAGGCCGGGACGGCGGCTTCGAGCGTATAATGGCTTGCCTTGCGCCGGGCGCGGGCCAGGTCTTGGCCAGGCTCCAACGTCCTGATGGCCAGGGCAAAGCCGCTTTCGTCGCCGCATTCCGTCAATATACCCAATGCGCCCTGGTCGAGCAGATCGGCCATGCTGACGCTGCAACGGGTCGCGATGACCCCAAGGCCCGCCGCCAACGCTTCGACGACCGCGCCGGGCAGGCCTTCATAGACCGATGACAAGAGCAAAATGTCATACGCCCCGAGACGCACGCCTAAGTCCGGGCAATGGCCGGGCATATCGACCCGATCGCCAATATCCAGTGATGCGGCCAGCGCGACCAGAGCGTCGCGCTCGCTGCCCTCACCAAAAATGGTCAGCCGATCATCTTTGCGCGCCCCCACAGCAAAGGCGCGCAGCATCGCGGGGTAGTTCTTCTGTCGTTCCAGCCGCCCGACCGCCACGAAGCGACGGCCAGCGCGACAGCAGCGGCTCTGCTTCCGATGTGAGCCGACATCGACATCGTCCAGAACCGGGTTGGGCACGACATGGAGACGCTCCGGCCCAACACGCATATGCCTCATGACTTCTTCGCTCATGGGCAACGACAAGGTGGCGAAATGATCGATCAACCGGCCCTGTACCCATAGCCAGAGCTGATAGAGCGGACGGATGGCCCGGGGCAGGTCGCGGCGCTGCAAGTCGTTGCTGATCTTCGCGATGATCGGCGGGCAATCTCGCCCCAGGAGGAGCTTCAGCAGCACGACAACGATCGTATAGGCATTCCCAGGGCAGAATAAGATCGCGGGTGGCGCACGGCGTATTTCGCGCCATAGCCTATAGGCCAGGCGCAGGAGGGGCCAGCGCATGCCGATGACTGGCCAAGGCTGCGCCACGAGGCAGGCCTGCCCCAATGGATTGTCCATCGGTCCTGTCGCGGCTGCGACGATGACGGTCAGGTCGCAGCCTGTCCGTCGCAGACCATCGCCCAGGCGCAGCGCAATCCGTTCAACGCCGCCCGGTCCAAAGCCTTTCAGAAACAGCATGACGCGCATGTCTTGACCATCCAAAGCCTCTGGGCTGACCGATGCATGTGCGCGCGCCATGGTCCGCGCCAATGGCTGCCTAATGTAACATGCTGATGCCAATCCCGTGACCGGAGCGTGACGACGGGGCTTTTAATCGTCTCAATTTTGCAATGCGCGCACACCCGGTCAGTTGCGATCTCGAAGGTGCGTTTTTGCCGCCGCCGACATCTGCGGCATCTACGGATGGTCCTCCCGCGCCCTTTTCTCCTACGCACCCTTCAGACGCGCGATCGGTGCGAGGTTTCCTTGAAGCAAGCCCGTCATCGGTCGATCCTGCACTTGGATTCCCGCTTTCGTTCAACGCGACATCGCTTGAACAGGACTGGCCACCGCTCGCAATTGGAACCCTTTTTGATGACATATGACAGCCGCCACCCTGGCAACGATCCGCTGGACGGCATTGCGGACTCCATGGATCAGGCGGCCGGTGCGATGATCGCACAAGCGACGCATGGCCTTTCTCCCGCGACCATGTTCCTTGCTGGTGCGGACTGGGCGATGCACCTTGCCTCATCGCCCGGCAAGCAGATGCAACTGGCCGCGAAAATGGGCCGAAAATATCTGCGCCTGTTCGATTACATGGGGCGTAGCGCTAGCGATCCCGACGCGGCTCCCGCTATCGAGCCGCTGCCGCAGGACCGGCGCTTTTCCGACCCCGCCTGGCAACAGTCGCCCTTCAATTTCCTGACCCAGGCCTTCCTGCTCAACCAGCAATGGTGGCATGCCGCGACGACCGGCATCGGTGGCGTGTCCAAGGCGCATGAAGCACAGGCCTCCTTCGCCGCGCGGCAGATGCTGGACATATTCGCCCCCACCAATTTCCTCGCCACCAATCCGGTTCTACAGCGCAAAATCGTGGAAACGGGCGGCAAATGCCTGATCGATGGCATGAATCACATGGCGCAGGACATGCAGCGCCAGGTGCGGGGCGAGCCGCCGGTGGGTGCCGAGGCGTTCCGGGTCGGCGAAACCGTGGCCACGACCCAAGGCAAAGTCGTGTGGCGCAATCCTCTTATCGAACTGATCCAATATGCGCCGACGACCGAGCAGGTCCGTCCCGAGCCTATCCTGATCATGCCCGCCTGGATCATGAAATATTATATTCTCGATCTGTCGCCGGAAAATTCGCTGGTCCGCTGGCTGACGGGCCAGGGCTATACCGTGTTCATGGTCTCCTGGCACAATCCCACCAGCGAAGACCGCAATCTCGACCTCGACGCCTATCGTCGCCTGGGCGCGATGGCCGCGCTGGATGCCGTTGGGGCCATCACCGGCAGCGCGAAAATCCATGGCGTGGGCTATTGTCTGGGCGGCACACTGCTCGCCCTTGCCGCTGCCGCCATGGCGCGCGACGGGGATGAGCGGCTGGCCAGCATCACCCTGCTGGCGGCGCAGACGGAATTCAGCGAACCTGGTGAACTCGGCCTGTTCATCGACGAATCGCAACTGGCCACGCTCAAGAATCTGATGTCGACACGCGGCTATCTCGACAGCGCGCAAATGGGCGGCGCATTCCAGATATTGCGGTCCAACGATCTCGTCTGGTCGCAGATACTCCAGACCTATCTGATGGGCGAACGCCCGCCGATGAACGACCTCATGGCCTGGAATGCCGATGGCACGCGCATGCCCTATGCGATGCACAGCGAATATCTGACCCGTCTGTTCCTCAATGACGAACTGGCCGAAGGCAAGTTCGCGGTCGATGGCCGCACCGTCGCCCTATCCGCGATCCGTGCGCCCTTGTTCGTGGTCGGGACCGAGCGGGACCATGTCGCGCCCTGGCGATCGGTTCACAAGATCCATTTGGCGACCGGGGCCGAAACCACCTTCATCCTGACCAGTGGCGGGCATAACGCCGGTATCGTATCCGAACCGGGCCATGCGGGCCGACGCTATCATGTCCTGACGCGGGAGGCCGATGGCGCTGCCCTCGCACCGGACGAATGGTTTGCGGTCGCACCGCGCAAGGAAGGGTCATGGTGGCCCGAATGGGGGGACTGGCTGGATGCGCGTTCGGGCGAGCCTCAGCCGCCGCCGTCGATGGGCGCGCCCGACAAGGGCTATCCGACGCTCGGCGATGCGCCGGGCCTCTATGTTCTGGAGAAATAATCCATGACCGATGTGGAGATGATCGAAAACCGGACCTTCGCCGAGATAAAGGTCGGCGATACCGCCAGCGTCACCCGCACGCTGTCGGTCAAGGATATTCAGCTCTTCGCGCTGGTGTCGGGCGATGTGAACCCGGCCCATCTCGACAGCGAATTTGCCGAGACAGACTTTTTCCGCCGCATCATCGCCCATGGCATGTGGGGGGCGGGCCTGTTGTCGGCGGTGCTGGGCACCGAACTGCCGGGCCCTGGCACCATCTATCTGGGCCAGTCGCTGCGGTTCCTGCGCCCGGTGGGGGTCGGCGATCATATCACCGCCTCCGTCACCGTCACCGCCACGCAGCCGAACCGCAGCATCGTGCTGCTCGATTGTCGCTGCGTGAACCAGAATGGCGAGACGGTCATCACCGGCGAGGCGGAGGTGAAGGCCCCGACCGACAAGATCCGCCGTCCGCGCATCGCCCTGCCCGACATTCGGCTGTCCGATCATAACGGCTACAACCGCCTGATCGAGGCGGCATCGGGCCATCCCGTGACGACGGCGGTGGCCCATCCCTGCTCGGCCGCGGCTCTCGCCGCTGCGGTCGAAGCGGCGGAGGCGGGGCTGATCGTGCCCATCCTGGTCGGTCCCGAGTCCCGCATCCGTCAGGCCGCCGAGGAAGCCGGGAAGGACATCAGCGCCCTTCGCATCGTGCCGAGCATCCACAGCCATGAGTCCGCCGCGAAGGCGGTCGAACTGGTACGCTCCGGCGAAGCCCGGCTGCTGATGAAGGGATCGCTCCACACCGATGAACTCATGGGCGCGATCGTGTCCCGCGCGACCGGCCTGCGGACGGAACGGCGGATCAGCCATGCCTATGTCATGGATGTTCCCGGCCACCCCAATCCCCTGATCATCACCGACGCGGCGATCAACGTTGCCCCCACATTGGAGGCCAAGGCCGACATCATCCGCAACGCGATCGACCTCGCCCATGTCCTGGGCCAGGTCGAACCCAAGGTGGCGATCCTGTCGGCGGTCGAGACGGTGACCGCATCCATGCCATCGACGCTAGACGCGGCGGCCCTGTGCAAGATGGCCGATCGGGGCCAGATCACCGGCGGACTGCTTGATGGCCCGCTGGCCTTCGACAATGCCGTCAGCGAAGCGGCCGCACGGGAAAAGGGCATCGTCTCGCCCGTCGCGGGCCGCGCGGACATTTTGGTCGTCCCCAATATCGAGGCAGGCAATATGCTGGCCAAGCAATTGACCTTCCTGGGCGGCGCGGATGCCGCAGGGGTCGTGCTGGGCGCACGAGTGCCGATCATCCTGACCAGTCGCGCCGACAGCCTGCGCACCCGGCTGGCATCCTGCGCCGTGGCGGTCCTCCTGGCCGTCGCGGCGACCAAGGCCGCGCCGGGGCTGCCGGAGGGCACGCCTGCATGAAAGCGGTCGTCAGCATCAATTCGGGCTCGTCGAGCATCAAGTTCGCGCTGTTCACGCTGGAGGACGGGCGCTCTCCCACATTATCGGCCAGCGGCAAGATCGAGCGGATCGGCATCGCTCCGCGCATCGCCATTCGCACGGCGGACGGGGGCGTGATCCACGATCATGACTGGACGGACGGCGCAGCGCTCAGCCATGCCGCGCTGCTCGACTATCTGATCGAATGGGCGACGACGCATCTTGAAGGGCGCGAGGTGGTCGGCATCGGCCACCGCGTCGTTCATGGCGGCATGGAATTCGCGACACCCCGGCTGGTGGACCGGGCATTGCTCGACAAGCTCGATGCTCTGTGCGCGCTCGCCCCGCTGCACCAGCCGCACAATCTGGCGGCGATCCGCGCTATTGCCGTCCTTCGGCCGGATATCCCGCAAGTCGCCTGTTTCGATACCGCCTTCCACCATGACAAGCCCGCGATCGCGTCGCGCCTCGCTTTGCCGCGCGTGCTGCATGATCAGGGCATCAGGCGCTATGGTTTCCACGGCCTGTCCTACGAATATATCGTCCATCGCCTGACGCAAATCGATCCGGCCTTGGCCAAGGGCAGGGTCATAGCCGCCCATCTCGGCAACGGCACCAGCCTCTGCGCGATCCGCGACGGGCGCAGTATCGACACGACCATGGGCTTCACCGCGCTCGACGGGCTGATGATGGGGACGCGCTGCGGCGCGATCGACCCCGGCGTCGTGCTGCACCTCCAGACACAAATGGGCATGAGCGCGCAGGCGGTGGAAGATATGCTCTACCGCCAGTCCGGCCTGCTCGGCGTCTCCGGCCTGTCGAGCGACATGCGCACCCTGTCGGAAAGCGCCGATCCGCACGCCGAAGAGGCGATCAGCCTGTTCGCGTGGCGCGCCGCCAAGGAAGCCGGCGCGTTGACCGCATCGCTGGGCGGGCTGGACGGCATCGTCTTCACCGCCGGTATCGGCGAACATCATGCCGATATCCGCAGCCGGATTTGCCGACAGCTTGGATGGCTGGGCATCGAACTGGACGAAAGCGCCAACAGCGCGAACCAGCCCGTCATCAGCACGGCGGGCAGCCGGGTGACGGTCCGCGTGATCCCCACCGACGAAGAGCGTATGATCGCCCTGCACATAATGAATCTTTTGCTTGGAGATGCCGCATGACCCCCCTTGTCGACCTTCGCGGGAAACGCGGCCTCATCATCGGGATCGCCAATGAACAGAGCATCGCGGCGGGATGCGCGGCGGCGTTCGCGCAGTGCGGCGCGCGGCTGGCGGCCACCTATCTCAACGACAAGGCGCAGGACTGGGTTCTGCCGGTCACCGAACGGGATGGTATGGAATGGACCGCGCCGTGCGACGTCCGCGTGCCGGGCGATCTGGAACGGCTGTTCGATGAGGTTCGCGAACGCTGGGGCGGACTCGACTTCCTGCTGCACTCCATCGCCTTTGCGCCAAAGGATGACCTGCACGGACGGGTCACGGATTGCAGTGCGGAAGGCTTTGCCCTGACCATGGACGTATCCTGCCACAGCTTTCTGCGCATGGCGAAGCTGGCCGAACCGTTGATGACCGAAGGGGGCTGCCTGCTCTGCGTGACCTTCTATGGCTCCGAACGGGTCGTCGACCATTATAATCTGATGGGGCCGGTAAAGGCGGCGCTCGAAAGCGCCACCCGTTATCTTGCGGCCGAATTGTCACCCGCCGGTATCCGCGTCCATGCCATTTCGCCGGGGCCGATCGCGACCCGCGCGGCCAGCGGCATCGAACGGTTCGATGTGTTGCTCGAACAAGCCGCAGCGCTTGCCCCGAAGGGTTCGCTTGTCGAGGTGAGCGATGTTGGCAATCTGGCGGCGTTTCTCGTCAGTGACGCGGCGAAGCGCATCACCGGAACGGTGATCCCAGTCGATAACGGACAGCATCTGCACGCCTGATCTCGGACGTGCTTGTCAGGCCCGCAATTCCTTGAACCCAGCCAAGGCGGCATAGGGGCGGAGTCTCATCTTATTAGGATGAAACAGAAGAATAACTGCGATCGCGCAGCGACAGGCCAGCGGTTTCTGGCATGAAGCGCAGGGCGACCAGCCCCACGATGCAGGCCGCCATCATATAGTAAGCGGGCATCAGTTCGTTGCCGGTCAGCCCAATGAGGCTGCTGCCGATCGCAGGGGCCGTGCCGCCGAAGATGGACGTCGCGACATTATAGGCGATGGCAAAGCCTGCAAAGCGGACGGACGTTGGAAACAAGGCGGGGAAGGTCGCCGATATCGTCGCGAGTTGCGGCACATAGAGCAGGCCCAACAGGGCAAACCCGATTACGGCCCCGATGAAACCCGTTGCCATCAGCAGATAGGCCGGCACGACCAGCAGGAACAGCCCGATAAGCGAGAAGCGCCACAGCGGCTTGCGGCCGACCCGGTCGGACAGCGCCCCGGCGAAGGGCAGCAGGACCATCATGAACATCATGCCGATGATCGGCACGATCAACGCCTCATTGGCGGACAGGCCCAACCGACGCTGCAAATAGGTCGGCATGTAGCTGAGCAGGGTGTAATTGACGATGTTAAGCGCGGTGACCAGCCCGCCCATCACCAGCAGGGTGCGCCAATAGCCCGTTATCAGCCCGGCCAGTGTCGGCGAGGCCGCCTTGGCACCCTGCGCCGCTTGCTCGGCTTCCAGAAAGACTGGCGTGTCCTCCATTTTCGATCGCAGATACATGCCGACCAGACCCATGGGACCAGCCACCATGAAGGGGATGCGCCAGCCCCAGTCATACATGGTGGCGTCGCCCAGCATCAGCGAGAAGCCAAGCATCAGCAGCGCGCCCAGCGAGAAGCCCGCCAATGTCCCGAACTCCAGGAAGCTGCCGCAAAAGCCGCGTTTGTCGTCGGGCGCATATTCGGCCATGAAGGTCGCCGCGCCGCCATATTCGCCGCCGGTGGAAAAGCCCTGCACCATGCGCAACAGGATCAGCAGCGTTGGTGCCCAAAAACCGATCGTAGCATAATCGGGGATGAGGCCGACGCACACCGTCGCGCCCGACATCATCAGGATGGTGAGCGCCAGCACCGATTTGCGCCCCATCCGGTCACCCAGCGGTCCCCAGAATAACCCGCCTAGCGGTCGCACCAGGAAGGAAATGGCAAAGGTCGCCAGTGCGAACAGCACCGCTTCCTCCGTGTCGCCGGGAAACAGCGCGGCCGAGATATAGGTCACGCCATAGGCATAGATGCCATAGTCGAACCATTCGGTCGCATTGCCCATGGCGGAAGCACCGATCGCCCGGCGCAGCGTGGTCCGATCGACGGTGGGTTGGGCCGGGGCGGTAGGAATAGGCGAAGCCATGGGTTTATCCTGAGATGGGGGACTGCGGTCGGTCGGTTGGTTCGCACTCGTCGGGCGCGACATATTCCGGGGCATGGGGGTCGAGCATCGCTGCCATCGGGGTGGTGCGAGGCAGGATCTGATAGCTTTGCTGGTCGTCGCCCGGGACTGGCAGGGACGATGCCTGACGCCAGAGGCCAAAGGCCAATGTGCCACCCGCCACGATAGCGATGAAGAGGAACAGTCCGCTTGCACCGAACAGCGTCATCGCCGCCGCCGCACCAGTCGGTCCCAAAGCCGCGCCGATCGAATAGAGCAGCACCAGCGCGCCGCTGGCGGCGACGCGGGCGGATGGGTCCAGCCGGTCATTGGTGTGCGCGACACAGAGCGGATAGAGTGCGAAGCTCAGCCCACCGAACAGGCCGCCCAGCGTCAGCAAAGCCAGTCCCATGCCGTCGACCATGGTCAGCGCAACGCAGACGGCCATGGTCGCGCCGAAGCTGGTGACGATGACCCGGCGGCGGTCGAACCGATCAGACAACCGCCCCAGCGGCCATTGCAGCGCAACACCGCCCAAGATGACGATGCTCATGAAGCTGGCGGTCTGGGACAGGTCCAGCCCCAGACGGCGGACATGGACGGCGGCGAGGCCATAGAAAGCGCCCAGCATCAGACCCGTCGTCATCGCGCCGATAAACCCCAGCGGCGACGAAACGTACAATTGCCGCATCGTACAGGGCGCATTCTGCCCCGGCAGCGGCGCGGCGATTCGGGTAAGGACGACGGGGATGACGGCCAGCGAAATGAGGATGGAGGCGATCAGAAAGGGAATGGATGGGGTGCGACCAAAATTGAGCAGGAACTGCCCCAATGCCTGTCCCGAATAGAGGGCGATCATATAGCCCGCCAGGATGCTGCCCCGCGTTTCCGTCTCCGCCCGCTCGTTCAGCCAGCTTTCCAAACATATGAATACGCCCGCCACGCACAGTCCATCGATGAACCGCAGCGATGCCCAGAACAACACATTCTGGAACAGCGCATAAGCCAAGGTGCTGGCCGACAGCAGCGACACGAACGCGGCAAAGGCGCGGATATGTCCGACTCGCTGTACGACAGGCCCGGCGCGCAGCGCGCCGACGGTCAGCCCGGCGAAATAGGCGGTTGCCACCGCGCCGATCATCAGCGTGCCACTGCCCCCCCGCTCCAGCCGCAGGCTGATCAGGGTGGACAGGAAACCGCTGCCCGCCATCAGCATGAAGATGGCGGCTAGCAGGCTGCGAACCGGAAGTATCGATGACAGCATGCGGAGAGCGGCGGCTTAGGCCGCCTGCCGCCCTTCGCCCTGATCGGCCACATCTTCGATCAGCCGCTGGTGCAGGACACGCACGGCAGTATCGAAATTCGTGCAATCGATGATGAACTGAATGTCCACATTGCGGATCTGATGCTGCATCGCGATCATATCGATATTCGCCTCAGCCAGTGCATCGAGCGCATCGGGCACCAGTCCGGGCCGCGATATATCGCTGCCGATCACCGATACCATGGCCACGGGCTGCGCGGAGATGGCGGCATCGGGATAGAGCGATTGCAGGTCGGCCATGATCCGCTTCACCGTCGCCGCGTCGATCGACAGATAATGGGTGATCGTGTTGGCGTTGGAGGATTTGCTGACGATCCACGCGCCATGACGCGTGAGAGCATCGAGGATCGCGGCATCATAGCCCTTCTCGCCGACCATATCCTGCTCGAAGAACTGGAGCGCCTGCATCGATCGAACACCGGTGATGATTTCGACGCGCGGCGTGTCGGACACATAGTCGCCGCAGATCAGCGTCCCTTCATCTTCGCGATCGAACGTGTTGCGGACGCGCAGCGGAATGCTGGTCTGGCGCAGGCCACGGCCCGCGCGGGGGTGGATAGCTTCCATGCCCAAATTGGCGAGCTGGTCAGCCACGTCATAATTGGTGCGGCCGATCTTGCGCGCGGCGGCTTCCCCGACCAGTCGAGGGTCGGCGCTCGACAGGTGAAATTCCTTGTGGATGATCGCTTCGCGGGCATGGGTCAGCACCGCGATCCGCGAGAAGGTCATTTCCGAATAGCCCCGCGCATAGCGCCGCACCATGCCTTCACGGCATCCGGCATAGCCCGTGACGATCGGCATCGTGTCCTGCAGGTCGATAGGCTCCAGCGCCTCCACGATCCGCTCGTCCAGGCTGCGCAGGTCATTCTGGTCCCACAGCGTCAGATCGACGAACGCCGCGTTGATTCCACGATCGCGCAGCAACAGCGCGGTGCTGTGCGCGCTATGCGCCTCGCCAAGCCCCGCCAGCAATTCGCGCACTGTTAGCAACTGTTCCTTGACGCAGAAGCGGCCATGGCTGCGCAACCGGCCGAGATCCGCAAGGCAATCCTGCACCGCCGCGATCCGCAGATCGACAAAGGTGTTGGCTTCGTCCAGGCTTGCGGCGCGCGCGAACATCTCGCCATTGCGATCGTGCATCGCCTCGCGCACCTTGGCCATCGCCTCAAGCCAGCCGTCCGCGCCATCATCGGCGATGAAGCGGCCATAGACGCCCGGCACACCGGATTTCTTATGTTCCAGCAGCAGGTCGGTCATGCCCGCATAAGCGGATACGACGAAGATGCGGTTGTAGAGATCGTCGCCGCTGCGGCCTGCGATCAGGACATTGTCGAACAGGCTGGCGGTAGCCGCCATCGACGTGCCGCCGATTTTCTCAACGCTATGCAGGCCGCTCATGCCATCACCTCCGCCAGATCGCCATGGCAGACCTTGATTGCCTCTGCTTCCCGTGCGGCGATGAAGGACGGGCGCGACTTTGCCACGCCGAAGGGCGCGACCAGTTGGTTGGACATCGCGTTATAGACCATGAAAGCATTGGCGCGGGGAAAGGGCGTGATATTGCCGTTTGAGCCGTGCATCAGGTTGCAATCGAATAGGATCACCGTTCCGGGCTTGCCAGTCGGTGCGACGATGCCGTGTTGATGCGCAAGTTCGGCCAGGCTGTCCTCGTCGGGCACGCCATATTCCTGCTTCTTGAGCGACATTTTATAATGGTCGTCGGGCGTTTCACCCACGCAGGTCAAAAAGCTGCGGTGCGATCCGGGGATCAGCATCAACGGGCCATTATGCGGCGTATTATCCGCCAGTAGAACCGACATGGACAGGGCGCGCATGCGCGGCATCCCGTCTTCCACATGCCAGGTCTCGAAATCCGAATGCCAGTAGAATTCCTTGCCCTGGAACCCCGGCTTGTAGTTGAGGCGCGACTGATGAAGATAGACTTCGTCATTCAGCAGGAAGCGAGCGACGTCGGCAAGCCGAGCATCGGCTGCCAGCCGTTGCATGACGCGGCTCTGGTTGTGAATTTCGAAGACCGAGCGGATTTCGCCGCCACCCGGTTCGGTGATCACGGTGTCGCTATCGAGCGCTTCGGGATCGGCCAGCAGGGAACCGGCTTCCTGTTGCAGGAAGGCGACTTCCTGCGCGGAGAAGATATCCTCCAGCACCAGATAGCCGTCGCGGTCGAACTGCGCGGCTTGCGCCTGGGAGAGCGGTGCCGCCTCGCTCCAGTCGCTATGGACGACCGGATCGAGACGGGGCAGAAATTGCGGTTCCGCCATTTGGCGGGATGGGTAGATGTCTGTCATGGGACTCCCCCTTTCTTTATGATTTCAAGACGTCAGTTCGGCCGTGCGGACCATGTCGGCTTCGGCGGGATAGGCACCGTTTTCATCATGCACTTCGCGGCCGGTGACCGGCGGGTTGAAGACGCAGACGGTCAGGATGTCCGTTTCGGGACGCACGATGTGGCGGTCATGAGCATTGAGCGCATACATGGTGCCAGCGGCCAATTGGTGCGTCTCTCCCGTGCCCAGATCCTCGATCGTGCCCTTGCCCTTGAGCACCAGCACGGCTTCGAGATGGTTCTGATAGTGCATCTTGAGTTCTTTGCCGGCGTACATGGTGGTGACATGGTATGAGAAGCCCATGCCGTCATCCTTGAGCAACAGGCGGGCGCTTTCCCAGCCATCGGATTTGACGTTATGGTCGGACTTGCGGATGTCGGTGAGTTTACGGACGATCATGCGATATCTCCTTATTCCGCCGCCACGCCAAAGGAGGCGGCAAGCGTCTCGCGCACGCAGGTTTCGAGGATGTCGAGCCCAGCCGATAGGACGGCGTCGTCGATGATGAGCGGGGCGAGCACCTTGACGATTTCGTCATGTGGGCCGCTCGTTTCGATGATGAGGCCGCGTGCGAAACAGGCGGCGGTAATGACGGAGGCAATCTCGCCCGATCCGACGTCGATGCCGCGCATCATGCCGCGTCCCCGTGTCGTCAGGCCATGTTCGCGCGCCATCTTGTCAAGGCGGCTTTCCAGCAGCGCACCGCGACGGCGCACATCGGCGGCAAAATTGTCATTGCTCCAGAAATGGCGCAAAGCGGCTGTCGCCGTGACGAAGGCATGGTTGTTGCCGCGGAAGGTGCCATTATGCTCGCCGGGCGACCATTGGTCGAGTTCGGCGCGGAACAGCGTGAGTGCGAAGGGCAGGCCCATGCCCGACAGCGATTTGGCCAGCGTAACGATATCGGGCGTGAAGCCCATATCCTCGAAGCTGAAAAAGCCACCCGTGCGGCCGCAACCTGCCTGAATGTCATCGACGATCATCAGGGCACCGTGCCGCTTGGCAATCTCGGCAATCTTGCGCAGCCATGTCGGCGACGCTGCGTTGAGGCCGCCTTCGCCCTGCACGGTTTCCACCAGGATGGCGGCAGGCGCATCCAGTCCGCTGGACGGGTCCGAAAGACGCTGTTCCAGAAGGTCGGCGGTATCGACGTCGGGGCCATGATAGCCATCATAAGGTTCGTGGCTGACATGGCTGAGCGGCACGCCCGCACCACCGCGCTTGGCGGCATTGCCGGTGCAGGCCAGCGCGCCCAATGTCATGCCATGAAAGCCGTTGGTGAAAGCGATCACCATTTCGCGGCCCGTAATCTTGCGGGCCAGCTTGATCGCGGCTTCCACTGCATTGGTGCCGGTCGGGCCAGTGAACATCGCGCGATAGTTCAACTTGCGCGGCTGAAGGATCACCTCCTCGAAGGTTTCCAGAAAGGCCGCCTTGGCATCGGTATGCAGGTCAAGGCCATGGGTGATGCCGTCGGCCATGATATAGTCGAGCAACGCCTGTTTGAGGATCGGGTGGTTGTGCCCGTAATTCAGCGTCGAGCAACCCGACAGGAAGTCGAGATAACGCCCCCCCTGATTATCGTGCATCCACACATTTTCGGCGCGATGGAACTGGCGCGGCATCGACCGGGCATAGCTGCGCACAATCGATTCCCGGCGCTCGTAAATGCCGGTGTCGGGAATGATCTGGGTTGGTTTGGGGGTGATCGTCATGGGGAAAGTCTCCGAATATTTATTGGCTGGCTTTGGAAGAGAGGGCGAAGGGACCGATCGTCGCTTGCCACTCGGTCTCATGCGCGCCGGCAAAATGGGCGTCGCGCTCGAACAATGGGGCTTTGGCCAAGTCAGCGCCAAGGCGCCGGGCGACCCCCTCGAACAGCGCCCAAGAGGCTGCATTGTCCGGCGTAACCGTGGTGATCAGGTGCGTGACGCCAGTGACCGATGGCCGGTCCAGCAAGGCCGCGATCATGCGCTGCGCCAACTTTTCGCCTCGGGCCTGCGCTGCTACCGCTACTTGCCATACAAAGAAGCAACTGGGATCTGCGGGCAGGCGATAGCCCGATACCCAGCCGACGATCTGGCCGTCGCGTTCGGCGACAACGCAGCTATCGGCGAAATGCGTGCATTGCAGCAGGTTGCAATAGGCCGAATTGCCATCGAGTGGCGGGCAGGCGGCGATCAGCGCGGTGATGGCAGGGCCGTCCTGCGCCACCGGCATGCGGAAATTCATAACTCGTCCAGTCTCATTCTCATGGGACGCAAAATTCCGTGGCGACAGGACTGCCGCATCGGTTTCACGCTCAAATATGATTAGCCTCCCAAAGCATTATACTATCTGGGCGAATCCCTCCGCCTCTGTTGCTGCGGCGCAATATATACATATAAACGCGAAATTTTCAACCCTTTGGCCGCAAGGACTTCTCTGCCTGCCTTTTCAAGCTGGCATTATCCTTCATTATATAAAGGAAAATGACATTGGCGTGGCATATCGCAAACGGATAGCTATCAGCCATGGAATCCGACCTTTCGAACCCGACTCTACAAGCGCTTCGCCGCATCCTTCGTGCGACCGAGATCGGTAGCCGCAAGCTGGCCTCAATTACCGGGCTGACACCCTCTCAAATACTGGTCCTGCGCGAAATCGAGGCGCGCGATCGAGCCACGCCGAGTGCGATTGCGACCGCGCTGAAATTCAGTCAGGCAACCATCACGAATGTGGTCGACAGGCTCGTCTTGTCCGGCTTGGTGACGCGCGAACGCAGTGACCGGGACAAACGTCAGATCATGCTCAGCGCTACCGGGGCCGGAAGGGAGGCGCTGGCCTGTGCGCCCGACTTGTTGCAGTCCCAATTCACAGACCGTTTCGCATCACTGCCAGCCTGGGAGCAGGCGATGATCCTGGCTTCGCTCGAAAAACTGAGCCTGATTTTGGGCGCGCAGGACATGGATGTTGCGCCCCTGCTCGACAGCGGTGCTATCGACCGGACGGAGCCGGGTTAAGCGGCGCGCTTCAATCTGACCCGACATAGACGGTCCGACGATGCCAGAAACAGGCTGCGACCATTTTCCCCGATGCAGCAATTGGCGATGGCCTTGCCGGTCGCGACGATACCAAGCAGCGTTCCATCAGGCGTGCAGATATGGACGCCGCCTGGCCCGGTGGCGAAAACTGTACCATGTCGGTCCGTCTTCACGCCGTCGGGAAGGCCCGGCAGGCCTTGGTCGGCCTGCGCTTGCATGTCGTGGAACAAGCGGGCCTCAGTTGGCACCCCATTCGCGTCAAGGGTATAGGCCATCAGATGCGGCAGCTTCGGGTCCGACAGCGCCAGATAGAGCGTACGTTCATCGGGCGACAGCGCGATCCCATTGGGCCGAAAGCGGCTGCCGTCAATCAGGCCAAGGAGGCCGTCCGGTGCCAGTCGATAGACACCGGTGAAATCCAGTTCGCGCAAGGGCGAGGCATCGGCCTCGCTCAGACCATAAGGCGGGTCAGTGAAATAGATCGCGCCGTCGGCGGCGATAACGAGGTCGTTGGGGCTGTTGAAGCGCTTGCCCTCAAACCGATCGACCAGGATGGTGCGCTCCCGTGTCTTCAGGTTGATCCGCACGATGGCGCGAGTGCCACTGTCGGCAACAACCAGATGGCCGTCCCGGTCTAGGCGCATGCCGTTTGCACCGGGCTCGCGAATGCCCGTAGGAACCGGTCCCTGCGCGCCCGAGGGGTGGAGGAAAGGCTGCGCGCCGTTCTTCGCGTCCCAGCGATAGACGATATTGCTCGGCGGATCCGAAAAAAGCAGGAAATTGCCGTCCGATACCCATACTCCGCCTTCCGCCCAGCGATAGCCGTCCGCCAAAACCTCAACCTTGGCACTGGCATCGATGATCGCGTCGAGGCGGGGGTTGATCCGTGTGACGCCTGAGATGGGGGCGGCCGCCCTTACGCGGGGTGCGAGGCTGGTCAACGCCAACCCTCCCATGCCCGCCAGCCATTCGCGGCGGTTGCCGCTCATGGTGCCCATCATGCTTTCAGGCTTATGCGGCGGCCCTCACGGGCGGAGCGGTAGACCGCTTCGATCACGCGCAGGTCGGCCAGCCCTTCCTCGCCCGGTACGATGACATTGGTACCCTTCCGCAGGGCTTCGGCCAGATGGTCCAGCTGCGCTGCAAACTGCGTCTTGGGCGGGGGAGGCAGGGTGCGATCGATAATTTTTCCGTCCTTACGGATACGCATCGAATGGCCGTCATAGGGTGTGGCGGGCTCCATATCGATCCACCCCTGGGTCCCGATCACGCGATAGCTATTATGCGCCGAGCTATAACTGGACACGCAGGTCGCTTCGATCCCCGAAGGAAAGCGCAGAAGGAAGGTGATGCGGTCTTCCACCGTGCGGAAACGCGGGTCGGACCGGTCGGTCGATTCGATCGCCATCACGTCCACCGGTTCCTCGCCGGTCAAATAGCGCACGGCATTGAGGCTGTAGATACCGATATCCATCAGCGATCCGCCGCCCGACAGCGGCTTATCCAGCCGCCATTGGCCTGGCCGGATGGGGAAACCATGTTCTGCCGTGATGATCCGCGTCGGCCCGACATGGCCGCCGCGCGCCAGTTCGATTGCCAGCTGATTATGCGGTTCGAAGCGCGATCGATAGCCGATCATCAGCTTCTTGCCCGCGGTTCGGCAGGCCGCAATCATGGCTTCGCATTCGGCGACCGATATCGCCATCGGCTTTTCGCACATGACATGCTTGCCCGCCCGCGCCGCCCGAATCGTATATTCGGCATGCATGCTGTTGGGCAGGATCACGTAGACCGCGTCGATATCAGGATTGTCGGCTATGCGGTCGAACGTCTCATAATTGTAGTGATGCGTCTTGGGCACGCCATATTGCGCGCCGAACTGTTCCAGCTTTGCAGGCGTGCCGCTCACCAGGGCGCTAATCTTCGCATGGTCGCATCCTGCAAAAGCGGGCATGATCTGCTTCGTTGCATAGGATCCCAGGCCAACGATGGCGTAGCCGAGCTTGCGGCCCGGTGTCGCCGCGAGCGCTGGCATGCCAGCTGCCGCGAGGCCAAGGCCGACGCCAGCCATCAAGTCGCGCCGGGTCACGATGCCGTCGTCTGTCATGCTCATCTCCCAAGGGTCAGTCTGCCGCTTTGGGAAGAGGATAACCCATACAAATGGCAATGCCCACCGTTTCGCTGCGGAAGGCATAAGATAAGTCCAGACATTTGAGACCGCGATCCGAACGGCGGTCTAAGGAGCGCAGGACCGTTGCCGTCTCAGCGCCCCATGATCCTCTTAATCGGGACGAGAATCGGCGCGGTCCTGAGCCGGATAATCCTCCGGCGTAACGGTGCCTACATTCGGACGATCTTCGACATCTTCCTGTGGCTTTCCACCGCGGGTCCGGGCGTCAGGATCGTCTTCATCGGGGATGACGTCGCCCATCGGCCCACGTCGGGGCATGTCTTTGTCCTGGCCGGCACTGGGGTCGAGCCCATTTTCATTACTTGGCATGTCGTGTCTCCAATGCGTTTTTGGCTATTCTGCCGCGATGGCTGACGAAGGCGCGAAATCGGGCTTCAGGATGATCTTGGTCACGTCATTCTGATTGTCGTGAAACATCTTATAGCCCTTGGGCGCGTCTTCCAGGCTCATGCGATGCGAGATCAGGAAGGTCGTGTCGATCTGGCCCTCGATGATCGCGTTGAGCAGCGCGGGCATATAATGTTGCACGCTGGTCTGGCCGGTCTTGAGCGTCAGCCCCTTTTCCATGAACGCGCCCAAGGGAAATTTATCGACAAAGCCGCCATAGACGGCGGGCATCGAAACGCGGCCGCCCTTTCGGCAGGCGTGGATCGCCTGGCGGATCGAATGAATGCGGTCGGTGCCCAGGAACAGGGATGCCTTGATCTGATCGACGACATTATCGACGAAAAAGCCATGGGCTTCGAGGCCGACCGCGTCGATCACCGCATCGGGGCCGATGCCGCCGGTCATTTCCATCAGCGCTTCATAGGTTTTCGATTCCTCGAAATTGATCGTCTCTGCGCCGAAGCGTTTGGCCAGTGCCAGTCGGTGGGGGAAATGGTCGATGGCGATGACGCGATGCGCGCCCATCAGGAAGGCCGATTGCACCGCGAACAGGCCGACCGGGCCGCAGCCCCAGACCGCGACCGTATCGCCGGGTTCGATATCGGCATTTTCCGCTGCCTGCCATCCGGTAGGCAGAATGTCCGATAGGAATAGAACCTCATCGTCGGTTAGGCCGTCTGGCACGACGATCGGCCCGACATCGCTGAACGGCACGCGGACATATTCCGCCTGACCCCCGGCATAGCCACCGGTCAGATGGCTGTAGCCGAACAGGCCGGACATGGGCTGGCCATACATTTCCTGGCCGATATCCTGCGTGTCGGCGGGATTGCCATTGTCGCAGGCGGAATATTGATGCTTGCCGCAATGGTAGCAACTGCCGCAGGCGATCGTGAAGGGCACGACGACGCGCTGACCCTTTTTGAGCGTCGATCCAGGACCGGTTTCGACCACTTCGCCCATAAATTCATGGCCAAGGATATCGCCCGCCTCCATGGTGGGGATATAGCCGTCATAGAGATGCAGGTCCGACCCGCAGATGGCCGTCGACGTGATTTTGATGATCGCGTCGCGCGGGTTTAGGATTTCGGGATCGTCGACCGTATCGACGCGCACGTCATGTTTGCCGTGCCAGGTGAGCGCGCGCATCAGGCTGTCTCCTCTTGCAATTGCTTTTGGGTCCAGGATGCGGTTGCGATTTCGCCTGTTTCCATGAGTTGCTTGAACCGGCGAAGATCACGGCGCGCCTGAATGGCGGGTTCGCGCTGGAACAATTTGGCGACGACCTTGCCGATGATGCCAGCGGGCGGATCATAGGCGATCGTCGCGGTAACGATGGTGCCTCGGTCTCCCGCATCACGAAATTCGATGCGGCCGCTATTGGGAATGTCCGCGCCTTCGGTCGAAGCCCAGGCGATCAATTCGCCCTCCCGCTTGTCCGTGATGATGGCATCCCATTCGACGGTTTTCCCCGCCGGTGCCTTGACCACCCAATGGGATCGGGTGTCGGACAGCATGTCGATGCGTTCGACATTGTCCATGAAGGTCGGCAGTTTGGTGAGGTCCGACCAATAGGCAAAAAGCTCAGCCCGCGGTCGATTGATCGTAACCGTCCGGCCCAGCAGGGAGTCGCCTTTGCTGAGGGGCATCATGTCCACCTCTTCTGCGCGAACCTCCCTAATTTTGGAGGTTGTTGCCGGTGCGTCGTCTTTCGCCATGGTCATGG
>TARA_R110000787_G_scaffold215191_5_pt1 | contig 46201 bp, 31 predicted proteins | sample TARA_R110000787 | Tara Oceans TARA_R110000787 (sample SAMEA4397920) | marine metagenome | biome: Polar Biome; feature: [DCM] deep chlorophyll maximum layer (ENVO:01000326); material: water (ENVO:00002006), including particulate matter (ENVO:01000060) such as... | depth 35 m | reverse complement strand
GAGCCGTTTTTCGGAGGCGCAGCCGGGGCTGGAGATTTCCGGTGTGTTGATATCGGCGATGCGGATCTTGCGGCCCTCGAACCAGATCGTGTCGCCGTCGACGACGCAGGTGGTGCGGTCGGAGCCGAAGCAGATGCCGAAGCTGGCGCGATGGGGATCAATGCCGACCGCTGCGCTGGTGGTGGCCGGGCCGCCGCTGAGGAAGATCGCCAGAAACAGCGCGGCGCACATGGCCGCGGTGATGGTGATGAAGGTGGGCCAGCGGATGTTATCCATCCGTCTGAAAATAGTGGAGAAATGTTAAAAGAGATTGAAGCGCGATCGTTTTGACCGGCGGAACCGGGAGCCATCGCGGCAGCGGCTGCTGCGAGCGGAGATTAGAACCAATATGAGTCTATCTCTGTCTACCCGACGGCCCATCTTGCTGTTAGGACATCTATCATGTTGAAAAGATACACCTTGTCCGCCGCCGCCATCGTCCTCGCTTTGGTGGCATCCTCTGGCAACGCTACCCAATCCGGTGCTGTTGAAGATGAAATGGCCAAGCCGGCCATCCCGTCGCGCGAAGATTATCCCGATGCCGGTCAGGCGTTCGGGATGGTCTGGCACAATGAAAGCGATGGCAAACGGCCAATGCTGACGTTCATGGTGCCGGAGACCGACAACCGGCTATGGACCATGCGTTGTGAAAAGCTCGACAACGGCAGCGTCCGGATCGCGCATATGATCATCGCGACGCCGCGGGAGATGGTCGCGGAAGACCAGTTCGGATTCACCGTCCGGGTCGACGACGGCGCATCGATCGGTGTGCTGGCGCGGATGTTGCCGACGCAGATCGAGGGCCAGGACCTAGTAATGCCGCAATTCTATCTGCCCAATAATCATGCGCTGTTTCCGGCGCTGGCGCGGGGCAATCGTGCCTTTGTCAATCTCAACGGCAATAAATTCTCCCTTCATCTGAAGGGATCGGGCGACGCACTGATCACATTCTTGCGCGCCTGCCAATAGCGGCGTCTCCGGTGATCAGATCACCAAGGACGCGCTGTTGTTCACCGCGGGGCCGATAGAGGCCGTGACGAAGACGGCAGCCGAAACGAACGCGGCAAAGGCGGCTGCGAGGCGGTTGTGAAATTCGGGGGATAACATGGTCAGGGTTCCTTTGATGGGGGTCTGGCTAATGAAGGTCTAGGCGATCAGGGCGGCGGCATTGTTGACAGCCGGGCCAACGCTGGCGCTGACAAATACAGCGGCTGCGAAAATTGCGGCAAAGGCGGCGGCGATCTGGTTCTGGATGTTGCTGTTGGTCATGATGAAGTTCCTTTTTGGTTCAATTGGGTGCTTCACAAATTGTTCTGCGAAGATGCCAATAACATTGCACAGGCCGTGCCAGTTCAGGAAAATCTATATATATCAGAATGTTATTGGAATTAGCCAGTCGGCCAAATGTGAACCGAAACTGAATAATGGTAAAAATTACCAATGATTGGCTTGGGTGGGTCGCGTAAGTATGGGGTAATCTGTTAACGCTGCTCTGCTATCTGCAAAGCCATGTTCGGACCGCGCCTCAATCGAGTCTTCGCCAGCCGCGCCAATGCACTTTGGTGGTCAGCCATGGTGCTGGTCACGGCCTATTGCGTCGCCGCCGATCCCCCCGCCGAAGTGGCACCAGCGCCAGACGCCGCGGTGGCCCACGCCGGGGAGAAATCGGGAGATCCCTGGGCCGCTATGAAGGATGTCGCGAAAAAGCGCCAAGAACTGCTGCGCTGACCCCCGCAAACGGTGTCGCGAGGGTTCAGTCAGGCCACCTCAATATTGTGAGGTGCCGCCGTCGACGCTCAGCGTCCCGCCGGTGATGCCCCCGCCTGCGTCCGATGCCAGCAACACCGCCATCGCCGCGACTTCCTCGACTTTGCCCGGCCGCTTGAGCGCACTTTCCTGAGAGAACATATCGATCATCTCGTCAAAGGTCATACCGAGGCCTTCGGCTGTGGCAGGACCGCCTTCCATGATCAGGTCGGTCAGGATCAGTCCGGGGCAGATAGCATTGACGGTGATGCCCGAAGTGCCGACTTCCTGCGCCACTGCCTTGGTCATGCCGTTGATGCCATGTTTGGCGATCGTATAAGGTGCAAAGGTCGGCTTGCCCATCTTGCCCTCGGTCGAGCTGATATTGATGATGCGACCCCATTTTTGCGCGATCATGGGTTTGAGTGCCCGGCGGGTCGCCCAGAAGGTGGAGTAGATGTTCCATTTCATCGCCTGATCAAAGGCTTCGTCAGTCAGGTCAACCAGAGGCGCGAGATCTCCGGCGCCGCCCGCATTGTTGACGAGAATATCGATCGAACCGAAATGCGCGGCAGTCTGGTCGATAAAAGACTCGACCTGGTCCTGCTCCATCACGTCGCCGGCAATGAATATCGCCCGGTCTCCGGCATCCAGTTCCGCAATGACTTTCGCACCCTTGTCCGGATTGCGTGCCATCAGGGCGACATTCGCCCCCTCTGCCAGAAACGCCTCGGCAATCCCGCGCCCGATACCCGCCGTGCCGCCCGTAATCGCAGCTGTCTTGCCCTTCAGTTTCATCATTTTTCCTCTTCGCTATATTCGCCATTTGCTATCGGAGAGGATGAAACTCGGCAATGGCCTAAAACGCTAGTCCCTCTGCTTCCGGTCATCTTATTCAGAAAAACCGTATTGAATATGAACCTGAGATAAAACGGCCATTCAGTATGTGGACAAGGCCGCACTAGTAAACCGGCAAATGTAGGGCAGCAATTGATTCGGGTTCCGGAAGAACCCTTTTGGAGTGAAGAAAATGATCAACAAGATTTTGGGAAGTCTAGCAATTTCAACAGCAGCCATGGCGACAATGGCCTTCGCTGCTCCGGCAGAAGCGCGTGGCGGCTATTATAATGGCGCCTCATATGAGCAAGTCCGAAGCAATGGCCGCCGCGAATACCGTCGGGGCGATACTTATCGCGGTGATCGCTATCGGGATCGTCGCGATTATCGTGACCAGCGCCGTTACCGGGATACCCGTTATTCGAACAACAGTCGTTACCGGGGTTGCGATCGCGGAACCGGCGGTACCATTATCGGTGCAATAGCCGGTGGTTTGCTCGGTAACGAAGTCGCGGGGCGCGGCAGCAAAACCGAAGGCACAATCATTGGCGGAGCCGTCGGTGCACTGGCTGGCCGCGCGATCGACGGCAATTGCTGATCCGTTTCTATTCTAAGCTATAAAGTTAAACCCCTGCGTACGTGCGCGCAGGGGATTCCATTCCCTCGAGTTGTGTATTGGGGGACAGGGGGTCGGCGTCTTTAGACAGTCCGGCCCCCGTTCATTTTTACGGTTTGGCTAGCATCGCTGGAACGGGACCAATCCAGTCCGCCAAATCCGGTTCGTCTTTGACGAAATAGGGCTTGCCCTTGCTGTTCAGGTAGAAGCGCTGCATCTCGCTGCGGGTGAACGGTCGCGAACCCAGCCGACCAAAAACAGCCATCTGCCCGCCAGTCTCATCCACCGCCCGGTCACGATCGAGCCCCTTAGACAGCGCCAGTGCCGGTTTGGGCGTGCGGGCAAAGGCAATCAGTTCCGGCTTCGGTGCCGGTGAGAAACCATAGAAGTTCTTCTGACTGTCCGGGGTGGTCAACTGGACTACCTTCAAGCCATTGCGTCCGTCGGCCACGTAAGCAAATAGTGTTGCATTGGTCGAGCCGACGATGACGTCCTCTGCATCATTCATCGTGCCGCCGAATGTTTCCTTCAGGTAGACCGTCGGTGCTTCAGGCCGGGTAATATTGGCAATCACCAGGCCTTCATCCTTGGCCGCGATATAGGCATAGGTGCGCGCGAGATAGAGTCGGCGGGCGTTGCGCAGCGGGATTGTTCCTGACGGCACCGCAACCGGATTTTCCATGTCGGTAACGTTGAACAATTTTACGCCATCGGCATCGGTCACCCAGAGATAGCGAAATTGCAGCGCCGATGCTCGTGCGTCAGTCAATGGCAAAGTGATGACGTGACGGGGTTTCAGCGGATCATCCAGATCGATCAGGGTCAATCCTGCCGCAGTGGTAATATAGGCATAATGACCGGCCAGGGTGATATGCTGCGCTCCGTCAAGCACTCCGCCTTCGTTCCAAGTCAGGCTGCGCTTGAAGAAATTGTTGCGGAATTCGCCGTCGGCTAATGTGTTGATATTGACGAGGATCAGGCCTTCTTCGCTGTCGGTAACCACGGCGTAATTGTAGATCGGATGGAATGCCTGTTCTTCGTTGACTTCCCGTAGCTCCTCTGTGTTGCGCGTTGGCGCAATCGGCTGGTTGGTCGCCAGCGCCATACAGGTCGCGTTCTTGGTGTCGACATGCGTGTCATGGCCAAGCGACGAGAAGGGTGCCTTGATGATGCGTTCTGAGAAGCCTTTGTTGCCGATCGACGCGACGTCATAAGCGCGGAAACCGCCTTTGCCTTCGGCTACGAACATATATTCGCCGCGTAATTGCAAGCACCGGACCGCATCGCCAGTTCCCTGAACGACATTCTTGAATTCTTCGAGCGCCTTGGTCTCGCCGGACAGGTCCTTGTCGAGCCGCTCTCCGCGCACCCAGTCGATCAGTTCGCGACCGTTATTCTCGACATGCATCCGCCAATAGTCGGGATAGGCATATTTTTGCAGATACGAACCGATGACCGCTTGCGGTTCATCCCATTCGGTAACCCTGACCGCTTCAAAGCCTTTTTCCAGACCGACCCAGGCGTGGAGGCCGATGAAGTTGACGAAGTTGGTGCCCTGCAACAATGTTTGCGCTATGATCGCATTATTGTCATTGGCCTCGCTAACGTGACAATCCGAGCATTGCTTGGTTTCGGTCTTGCGCACGGTATGCGGGAAATGCGGCGCAAAAGCTTGTGACGAAAAGCCGATACCGGAAATCGGGGGCTGCTGGACGTAGATGCGTTCGCGATTGATGTTGGTCGAGGACAGGATCAGTGCCGAGGTTGAACGGACCGGAGCGATGACATTGCCCTTGGTTGTCTGGTGACGGCCGAGCTGGAACATCTGGTCACGGGCAACCTGCGGATTATAGGTCGCGTAGTTCCGGGTCGTGCCACCTTCATATTTGTGATTGTCGGCCTGCCAGTTTGCTTCGATCGGCAGATGGCAACCACCACAGCTGGTGGTCCAGCTGAGATGACAGGTGAAGCAGACCATATTCTCATCTTTATGCGCCCGATCGTCTTTGGCAACGCCGCTTCCGAAGGCAAAATTACCCGTTTCTGCTCCGCTTTTTGACATGAGCTTGGCTCGCGCCGCCTTGACGTTGAAATCAGGATGGGATCGGTCGACGCTGTTCTTGACTAGACTGACCCGCCAGCTGAGTTTTGGATCGACGATGGACCTCTGGATCAGAACACGTTTGCCATTGGGTTCTTCGAACCATTCGAAGCGCCGCTCGCCATTGGCGTTGCGCAGAAGGCCGAGATTCTTGCCCTTCGGCCGCGCCGCCAGATTGCTGGTCATCAGTGTCGGATAGGCGTCGGCGGTGCCGTGGCAATCCTTGCAGCTGATTTCGACAGCATTGGCGACTTCGCCGTAGATCAGGCCATTGCCGTGGCTGTCTTGCGAGAAATGGCAATCGGCGCATTGCATGCCGACTTCGGCATGGATGCTCATCATGTGGACGGATTTGCCCGGATTTACGCCCGGTTCGACGAATTTTCCTTCGCCTTTCTTGCGGAATTTTTCAGGATCGTCATTGGCCACGATATTCTCGGTATCGGTGCTGTAGCTTGCCTGATTGCCCTCGGCGTCGAGCAGATTGCCGTCGCGATCACGCTTCAGAACCGCGCGGAAATTCCAGCCATGACCGTGATAGTCGGCAAATTGCGTGTCCTTGGCGTCGCTGTTGACGTCGTAGACATTGCGCAGGAAATCGATGTCGGCCCAGAGACCTTTGGGCGCCGCGCCTTCGGGGTTTCTGTCGAGCACCTTGCGGACTTCTTCGGCATCGGGATATTTCTGCTGTTTGTAGGTCTTCTGATATTCCTCGTCGCTCATGCCTTCGGGCTTGGGTGTCTTGTTGTCCGGGCCCGGCCACATGTAAGGCGCGTCGGATTCATAGTCCCACATCGTGTAGCCGAGATAGCTGTTCAGGAATATATTCGGCTGGTGCATGTGGCAGTTCATGCACTGGGCGGTCGGAATGGCGCGGGTGAAGGCATGTTGTATCGGATGGCCTTTTTCGCGCTTGGCGGGATCTATGTCGGCGGCGTGATCGTCGCCATGGCCGGTGTCACCTCCATGACCGTCTTTTGCGCCGTGAGATGCATCATAGCTGCCGAAACTGCCGAAACGATGTTCGCCCTCTTTCAGATTGCGGATCGTCGGGTCCACCGTCTGCGTCTGGCCGTCGCGACCAAATTTCGCCCAGATCGAACTGTGCCGCGGTTCGCGGTCATTGGCGTAGACAACGTGACAACCGGCGCAGCCTGACTGGCGATAATCGCCCGGTTGGTCATTGGTGCCCATGAACCACATGAAGGGATCGTTGAGGCGGGTCTTGTGGATATTGAGCACCGGAATGGCGACGCGCAGGCCGGTGCCGGGGCCGCGATTGCTTTGCTTGAGATCTGGACGGCCGGGCTCTTCCAGCCGCTGGATGATGCCACCGATATTGGGCAAGCCGATCTCGGGGAACTGGGTGTTGATATTCCGGCCACCGCGTTCAAACACACGGAAGATATCGCCCGGCGGAACCGTGTGCCAGGTCGGGAGCGGATAGAGGATTGGCAGCGCGCCGCGTTTCTTTTCTGCCTCGGTCACCGTGCCATGCGGGTTGCCGGGAGACTTGATCGTCGCTGGTTCGCCCTTGCGGGTATAGGCCTCGCCGAACACATAATTTTTGAACGGCACAATGCCGTTATTATAGGCCGCGCCACCCCATAGCATCGCACCGGTGGCCATCAGCGACCGTTCCGAAGCCTCGATGATTTCCATATGACAAGCGCCGCAGGATTCGCGCGCAACCCGATAGTCCGATGGATTGACGAATCGCACAAATTCCGGCGATTCACTGTTCAGCAGCCCATAGCTGCGCTTGGGATTGGCGGAGGAGGGCCAGTGCCAGCTTTCCGGATATTTGGGCAGGACGTGCGCCTTGGTCAGCGCGTCCATATAGGCGAGGCTGTTCTTGCCCCATTTGTTGTCACCGACAATTGAGGCATCACCGCCGTGACAATCGACACAGCCAAGAACCACTGCCGGCGTTTCGTGCATGGTCTTCTGGTCACTGTCCGTATGGCAGGTCTGGCAACCGCTGCTTTTGGCTTGGGCTTCGTCCCAGGTCTGATTCTGGGGGGCAGGGGGCGTGAAACTATAGTCTACCTTTTGCGGCTTTTCCTTGCCTGCAGCGAGCAGCAGAGAGGCAGGGGTGGCGGTCAGCGCCAAAGCGCCCAGTCCCGCGAGAATCAATTTGCTATTGCCGGTCAGGAGGTTCCGAAAGCCCATCAGAAAGCCAGTATCGCGTTGAGCAGAATCGAATAGTGGAAGTCGCGTTTGTCGGTCTGGTCGAACAAATCCTTGAATCCTTTTCCGGGTATCAAAGCAGCGCCCGAGAGGCGAAATACCATATTCTGCGTAGCTTTCGGGCGGTAGATGGCAGCCAGCGACAGGTCCCATCCGATATCCCTTGGAATTGATCCTTCAACGCGCAGGGTTTCGAGACTCTCGGTCTTGTGAAACCAGAGATGGTTGGCATTGCCGGAAAGCCGGAAATCAGGCGTCAGATCAGCGTCAACGCCCACGCCGGCCAATATCGTGCCGGGGTTGTTGAAATTGCTCTGGCCCTGTTCCTTGGATGAACGGAGGCTGTTGAGGATACCGTTGCGGCCGTTGATCGAGATCACCCGACCACCGCCGGCGAAAGGAATAGTCTGGCGGATCCAGTAGCTGGTGTCGGCCCCGGCAAAAATCGGGTTCTCGAATATCGCGTCAAAGCCGGCTTCTGTATTGTTATAGGGATTGCCGTCGCCGCTGGCGAACAGGCCGGAAGCGCGAAAGCGTAAGAAATCAACGTCATAGCTGGCTTCCAAAGCGCCAAAATAGGCTTCGATTTTCGCCGGTTCGCTGGTGAAGAAGCTGTTCCGGTCCTCGCCAAAGGCGCCGTAAACCTGTCCGGTGAGATTGATCCGACCGATCCGGCCGTCAAAGGCATAGCCGGGATAGACGACATCATAGGCCCGGCCCCTGAGGTCGCCGAGCAGGGCGGGGCGAACCGGAAAGCCGTTGTCGTCAATCTCGATATCCGATTTCTCGCGGTTCATATTATAGGTCAGGCTGAACTGGCTGGTCAGGCCGACAAAGGGCAAATCCTGCCGGTAGAGATTGGCGAAGAAAATATAGCTTTCGCGCGGGGTCTGGGTGATGTCGTTGAGACCGGAATTGGTGTCTTTTTCCAGCTGGACAAAGGCCCCCAGATTATACTGGATCCGATTGTTGTCGCGGGTCCCGAACAGGCGGAAGCCAAGCTGGTTGTCCTGAAACAGAAAACCCCGGAAATCTGCCTGCATCGGCTGGATACCGATGCGGAAACTGTCGAAGTCATAGCGCGCCGAAGTGTTGCGGATATGATAGTCGAAAAAGGCTTCCTGCACGCCGACAAACCAGTCGGTGCGATGCGAGGATTTCGACGGCTCGACGAACAGGACCCGGCGTTCCGGCACATTCACATGATTCACCTGGGTCGCCAAAGTCAGGCGATATTCCACATCAGGTGGCTTGTAGGCGGTGGAGCCCTTGATCAGGGCAAAGCCGGTGATGAATGTCTGGGCATAGACTTCCGAACCGGAGCGTCCGAACACGTCGATGCTGTTTGGCCGTTCGGTGGTCTGGACGCCGACGGGAATAGGAAAACTACGGGGTTCGACGACCGTGTCGGAAATTACATTGGCGACGAAGAACCAGTCATCGCCCTTGAGAAAGCCCGGCTTTTTGTCAGCCGGGATCGGCTTGTCACCCTTCAACACATTCTGATGATAGGGATTGAGCGTGCTGTGGCAATTGTTCCGCAGTGCTCCGAACAAAGTGTAGATTGCTTCATCGCCGCCTTTGGCAGGGCAGAGGCTTTGCATGATCCGCCAGCGATCAGGAACCGGAAATTCGTCGGTCGGAAAGGCTTCCGGTGGCGGGGCATTGACCGCGCCGGGGTTGTTCTGGGTCACCCGATCCGGCAGTGTTTTCTGGACACCAGGGCGGCGGCGGCCGTCGATCAGGGCGTCATCGGCGGCCAGTCCATCAAAGTCCATTTCCAGCTGATCGGGGGTTTCGGATTGCTCTAAATTGGAAGATTTGGAAGCATCTTTCTGGTCTGGCTGTCCGGCGCTGTCCTGTCCGTCCTTTTCAGCCTCTTCTTCGTCCGGATCCGGTCCGCCCATGCCCGTTTGTTGACCAAAACCGGCAGATTTACTACTTATCCATGCAAATCTTTCCCCGGCCAGCAGCGCCGTCAACGACGCTTCCATATCCTCGACCGAGGCACGCTGCGCCTCCATCTGCTCGGCCTGACCCGACATCACCGCCATGATCGGCACAAAGGAGGCTGAGAGTCCCGACATCGGTCCTATAGTCCCTCGCAGACATTTTGTTCGGCGCTGTCGAGAAATGGCGCAAAGGGACAGTTTACATAGCGCAAGCGGACATTGGCGTTGCCAAGATCTACCACGATATTGTCGGCCCGCATCGCCTTTGGCGCGTTGCCGATGGTTGTGAGACGCTGGCCGGCATTGTGCAATCCGAGAAAGCTGATCATATCATCCTGATCGATACCGTCACCCGACACGCCGAGACCGCCGATCAATTGATTGCCGCGATAGATCGGTACGCTGCCGGGGAAAATCTGGATGCCGTTTTCGAGCCGGTTCTGTCCTGCGACCACATCCGGCGTGTTGGTGCAGCGCATGGGCGTGTCCATGGCGGAAGCTCCGGTAACAAAGGCGAGATGCTGCCCCAAATTGGGGAAGATCAACGCCGCCTGCAGTCCGGTCGCGAACGGATTAAAATCTTCAATTGGTCTCGATAATGGCCCGTTGGGGCGACCCAGTTCGCCATCCGGAAAATAAGGGCGGGAGAGATTGCCGCCCGAGCGATCGGCAAAGGCAACCGTACCGGTGAGGGCATTGGGATCGTTCAAAAAGGTTCTGACCCGTCCGACAAAGGCGGCAACATCGCCGTCGGGATTGCCGAGCAGGTCCGATGCCGCAGTGCTGTTGGAAAAGAAGGAGGCTGTCCGTGCTTTCTGCAGGGAAACATCCGTCCCGAAAATCGGTGCATCGGGCGAACGGACAATGCCCAGTATCTCGCCATGGGTATCGACTATGGAAATCGACACCTGCGCGCGGCTGTCGAGTGGTTGACGGATCTGTGCCCGGGCGCGCGACATGACGATAAAGGCTTCTTCCAAGATCGCCCGTGTTTCGGCGGCTGTCAGCGGTACAGGGACGTCCGCAGCATCGGTTGCTGCGCGTATTGTGAAACGATTGGTTCCGGCTCCATCGGTCAACACGAAAGCATCGCGGTTCTTGAACTCGGCTGCCGTCGATGCGCGGATGCCGGAAGCTTCCGTACCATAAGCTGTGCCAGCGATGATGACGTTCGAGGCATAGCCGGTAACGGCGATCAAATTGCCCGCAGTGCCGTTGATGGCAGCAAAATTATTCTGAAGCGGGGACAGAACGCTTACCACGACGTCGCTGAACCGAAGCTGCGTGCCATCAACATTGATTCGATTGGCGGTCACCGCTGCGGGCGGAGCAAAACCCTGAATGCCTGCCAGGGCGATCGCTTCCTCGTCATCGTCATCGATATCGAGGGTGTTGGAATCGAACCCATAGTCGCCATCACCCATCACGCCGATGGCTCCGACAACGACGCCATTCTTGTAAAGCGGCAAGCCGCCGGGATCGGCAGACAGGCCGAGCGGAGAACGCTTCGGTCCGATCAGCGCTGCGCTTCCGATATTACCGAATCTCTGGTTGAGATCGGAACATGGCAACTGGCTGAATTGCACGCCGAATAGCGGGCCGCTTTCCAGACCCGCCGTGGTCGGGGCGGGCGGGAAATGTTCCTGAACGATCTGGCTGGCGGTACGGCTGGAAAATGCATTGCCGGCACTGGACAGATAGGCGCCAGTCACGGCTTTTGCGATAGCGCCTGCTGCTGATGGCACAACGACGCCCTGAACGTCGACCAGGGGATTGTTGATCGCTCCCGATGCGGTGCGCGCGCTGGTGGTTGCGGTCGGCCTTGCGCCGTTCATTTCAAACACCGCCAGCACATTGCCGACCCTGTCCGTCACCGCGATAACCGAAGGCAGGTTGCGGGCGGTCGCTTCACCGACGGCCTGCGCGATAATGGTCTGTACGTCGGTAACGCTAAGCGATTCTTGTGCCGGTGGCGTATAAGCGCCGCCATTGCCGTCAACCGTTACTGGTGCGGGTGTCGGAGTTGGCGAGGGTGCCGGTGTCCCGCCAAAATCATTGCTGTCGCCACCGCCGCCGCAGGAGGTCAGCACCAGCGCGAAGGCAGAGATGGCGGAGGTCAAATAGGGGTTGCGCATTATCAGATCCCCTACCTGAGCGACCGGATCGTGCGCACGGCGCTGCCGAGTGCCCGGCGATATTTCAGCGGTTCATAATCATTGGGCTCGGCAACGGCGGCATAAGCGACATTGATCTGTCCGCGCAGGCTGGATGCGGCGGATTCGCTGACCTGACCGCTGTTGACCAGTCCGTTGAGCAAAGTGTCGACGGCCATGACCGCCTGTACGCTGCCTTCATAATCTGTGAAGCGTGGCGATATCGCCTGACCGGCAATGGTCTCCATGATCTGGAAGGTCTGGTCCCGGCCAAAGCTGGCGCGGGAGAAACGATCGGCCAGCTGGTTCGCATATTGCCGCAATTTCGCCGCTTCCTGAACGGCGGGCTCCCGACCTTGTGCCATCGCCGCATGGAAGGCTTTGGACCGGCTATCGAAATCAGCCGCAATGTCTGGCGCCGCTATTTTGATCGCAGCGCTGAGCATGATCATATTTTCGTCATTATAGGGCGGCATGCCTTCGGGAATGGGGCGTCCGGGATTGTCGATCGATGTCGGACGGGCGGATGCATCGTCATAAATCCGGCGGTGACAGCTGTGGCAGTCGTAGAAATAAAATTCCGGAAAAATACCCTCGGTGCCCAGAGATGGTTTGGTGAACAGGTTCAGCGAGCGTTCGAGCGCCATTGCCTGACCCACCGCCCAGAACTGGACGCTGTTGGTCCGGCCCTTGCGGCGGACGTAATCGACATCCTCGTCATGATGCTGTTGCAGGGTGGAGAAAAGATCCATTTCAAAGGAAATGCGCGGATGGCCGGCGGCCATGATCTTGTGGTCGACAAACTGGCCCTTTTTGGCACTGCCGAAATGGCAGTCGAGGCAGACGCTGGCGCGGGCCTTGGGATTGTCCAGTGGCACAAGTCCCTTGGCAACATTGCGGGCATGGCTGGCGCCGACCGCATAATGGCTGGAGAGCCAGCCGGACGATGCTCCGTGACAGGATTCGCACCCGACGCCGTCGTTTAGCTGGAACCTTGGTCCCTTGCTTGCTGCGGTCGTGGTGTGACAACCGAGGCATTCCGATGCGGACGCCGCATCCTTGAGGCCGAGACGCTTGGCTATTGCAATGCTGCGCGGTTCGCGGAGAACACGGAAGGCGCGGCTATGGGCTCCGCCGGGCGTCGACTCTTCCTGCCAGCGCATAATTTCATCCTGCCTGACAATTTTTCCGTCCGCTTCCTGCCGTCCGTGACAGGTCGTCGCGCCGCAGGAAGCCACGCCCAGATAGGTGCCGCTGGCGACATCTGTGGCGGCCTCGACGGGAGTGGTGCTGGCCATGGTCGAGATGAACAATGCCGTGCCGACGAGTGCCGAGCAGAACAGGCTAGCGGCCAGTAACGACCAGCCAGGAATCCAAGATTTTATATTCCCCATTTGCATCGTTGCCCATTTCGGTTTTGCAACCGATCCCCTGATCCAGCACGACGCGACCCTTGCCGTTCAATATAACGATCACGTTACCTATCCTCCAACCCATGCTCAATGCAAACGAAAATCGCCCGATTTCTTTTATTTTTTAGGGCTTTGCTGCTCGAACTGTTGAGTAACGGAAACAGTCTGTTGCGCACAGGCAACGGTTGTCGCCTGATCGCCTAGCCCGGTTTGCGCCGGATCACCAGATTGCGGATTTCGGTCATATCTTCCATGGCGAAGCGGATCCCTTCACGGCCCAGACCGCTGTCCTTGACGCCGCCATAAGGCATATTGTCGACGCGGTAGGATGGTACATCATTGATCACCACGCCGCCGACATCAAGATGATCCCAGGCGTCGAGCGACTTGAACAGATCGCGGGTGAAGATACCGGCCTGCAGCCCGAACTTGCTGTCGTTGACTTCGTTCAGCGCGGCACCGAAATCGCTGAATTTTGAGAGCAGGGCGAGCGGACCAAAGGCTTCTTCGCGATAGGCGTCCGCGCTGGTGTCGACATTTTCCAGCAGCGTGGCTTCGAGCATATTGCCCGTGCGATTGCCGCCGCAGAGAAGCGTCGCGCCTCCCGCCACAGCGGCTTCGATCCAGCCGTGCAGGCGGCTCGCTTCGCCCTCGGAAATCATCGGACCGATGAAGGTCTCGCGTTCCTTGGGATCGCCAGCGATCAGGCTTTTGGTCTTGGCGACCAGCATGTCCTTGAACCTGTCGTAGATGCTCTCGTGGATGATGATCCGCTGCACACCGATGCAGCTTTGGCCGGATTGATAAAATGCTCCGAAAACGACACGCTCCAGCGCATCGTCCAGATCGGCGTCATGATCGACGATCACGGCTGCATTGCCGCCCAGTTCGAGCACGATTTTCTTCTTGCCGGCCTTGGCCTTGAGATCCCAGCCAACGCCCGGCGAACCTGTAAAGGATAGCAGTTTCAGACGCTCGTCGACCGTGAACAAATCGGCGCCGTCCCGACTTGCGGGCAGAATCGAGAAGGCGCCTTTTGGCAGATCGGTCTCTGCCAGTATCTCGCCCATGATGATCGCGCCGAGCGGTGTCTTGCTTGCCGGTTTCATCACGAACGGACAGCCCACAGCAATGGCCGGTGCGATTTTATGCGCTGCCAGATTGAGCGGGAAATTAAACGGGGAAATGAAGCTGCACGGGCCGATGGGCACGCGTTTCCACATGCCCATATAGCCTTTTGCACGAGCGGAAATGTCCAGCGGCTGGACCTCGCCATAATTGCGCACCGCTTCTTCGGCGGCTATCCGGAAGGTGTCGATCAAACGTCCGACTTCGCCTTCCGCATCCTTGATCGGCTTTCCCGCCTCGACACAGAGGGCATATGAGAGTTCGTCAAACCGCTCCTTGAACCGGTCGACACAATGTTGCAGCACATTTTGCCGCTCGTAGCTGGCCATGGCCGCCATCGGCGCCGCTGCCTCCACGGCCCCCGCGATTGCCTTTTCAATGACATCGGGGGTGGCGAGGGCAGTCCGGAAGGCGACTTCATTGGTATATTTGTCGGTGACTTCCAGATCGGTATTGGGCTGCACCGCTTCATTGTTGAGATAAAGCGGGTAGACGTCTTTTAACTGTGTCATACGTGTCTCGTTCAAACCTTCGCGCTGAGTTCCTTGATCTCGTGATTCAAGATTCGGTCATTGTCGGAATAGTCGACCGGAACCTCGATCAGATGCACGCCATGGCTGTTCAGGCATTTGTCGATCGTTTCCTGAAGATCTTTCGCGCTGGTGATCCGGTAGCCGTTGGCACCATAAGCCTCTGCATATTTAACAAAATCGGGGTTACCATAAGTCAGGCCCCAGTCCTTGAAGCCCATGTTTGCCTGTTTCCAACGGATCATGCCGTAGCTGTTGTCGTTCAGCACCAGCACGGTGATGTTGAGCTTTAACCGAACAGCGGTTTCCATTTCCTGACTGTTCATCATGAAGCCGCCGTCGCCGCAAATCGCCATGACCTTGCGGTCGGGATAGACCATCGCTGATGCCATGGCCGACGGCAGGCCGGCACCCATTGTCGCCAGCGCATTGTCGAGCAGGACGGTATTGGCCTGGCGCGCCTTGTAGTTGCGCGCGAACCAGATTTTATAGACACCATTGTCGAGACAGATGATGCCGTCGGCCGGCATCGCTTCGCGGACGACCTTGACGAGATGGGGCGGATAGATCGGGCAACGGACATCGTCGTCCATCGAATCGGTATGCTCTTCCTCGGCCCGGCGCGCCTTGTACATCGCGTCGAAATTCCAGCTGCCGGAGGGAACGATATCTTCCTTCATCTGCCAGATCGCGTTGCCGATATCGCCGATCACCTCGATCTGCGGGAAATAGACCGGATCGACCTCGGCGCTGTTCATCGAGACGTGAATGACTTCTGTGCTGCCGGTCGCCATGAAGAAGGGCGGCTTCTCGATCACGTCATGACCGACGTTGATGATCAGGTCGGCGGCGCCGATGGCGCGATGGACAAAATCATTGGCCGATAGCGCTGCGCAACCCATGAATTCCTTGTGGGTCTCGTCGACCACGCCCTTGCCGAGCTGGGTGGTGACAAAAGGTATACCGGTCTTCTCTATAAATTGCGTGAGCATGCGGCCGGTGGTGGTCCGGTTGGCACCACCCCCGACGACGATGATCGGGGATTTGGCATTTTCGATTTTCTTGGTCGCGGCGCGGACGGCTTTCGCTTCGGCGACGGGACGCCGGGCCAAGCTCGGTTTGATCGGGGTGGAGTCCGTTTCCTCGTCGGCAATATCTTCCGGGAATTCGATATGGGTGGCGCCGGGCTTTTCTTCTTCGGCGAGACGGATCGCTTCGCGCACGCGGCTTGGGATATTATCCGCCGAAGCGAGCTGGTGGGTGAATTTGGTGATCGGTCCCATCATGTCGACGACGTCGAGAATCTGGAAGCGGCCCTGCTTGGATTTCTTGATCGGTTTCTGGCCGGTGACCATCAGGATCGGCATGCCGCCGAGCTGGGCATAAGCCGCCGCGGTCACCAGATTGGTGGCTCCGGGACCGAGTGTCGCCATGCAGACGCCGGTCTTGCCGGTATGGCGTCCGTAGGTCGCGGCCATGAAGCCGGCGCCCTGTTCGTGACGGGTGAGAATGAGCTTGATTTTCTTCGAGCGCGACAGGCTGTCGAGCATGTCGAGATTTTCTTCGCCGGGAACGCCGAACAGATATTCAACGCCTTCGTTTTCCAGACATTCTACAAAAAGATCGGATGCTTTGGTCATGTGGGTCCTTCCCTGATCGTGATGACCAGTGTTTGTGCGAGTAATTGGCAACGACCCCAATGATCCTCAATCCCCCTCAAGAACGAGACTCACTCTACCCCTATGTTCTTGGATGGTAAGTCAAAAAAGCCGCGAAGTCACCCCCTCAATATCCCCGATCAAAGTCGGCGACGGCAATCATATCGTCGCCATTTTTATAGCGCTTCAGGTTTTCGACGAAGCGGGCAGCGGCACGCTGGAACATGCGGGTTTGTGCTACCCCCGACAAATGCATGGTGATGATGCAATTGGGCGCGTCCCACAGCGGGTGGTCGGCCGGTAGCGGTTCGGGGTCGGTGACGTCGAGGGCAGCGCCGCCGATCGCCTTGTCATTGAGCGCTGCGAGCAGGGCATCCTGATCGACCAGAGTTCCGCGCGCGACATTGACCAGCCAGGCAGAGGATTTCATCGCGGCAAATTCGTCGGCGCCAAACATATGTTTCGTATCGCTGGTGGCGGGCGCGGAAACAAAGACCCAGTCAAATTCGCCGAGCCGGTCGCGCCAGTCCTCGAGGCCGATGACATTGGCTTCGCCGGTTGCGGTGCGGCGGACGGCGGTCACATCGACGTCAAAGCCGGAAAGTTTTTTGGCGATCTGCTGGCCGATACCGCCATAGCCGATGATCAGCGCCTTGCTGTCGTCGATCTCGGTTGTGCCCGGTGCCGTTTCCAGCCAGTTGTGCTGACGCTGGTTGTCGACGATCTGATCCATGCGCTTGGCGGCGGCCAGCATCATCATGACGGCGAATTCAGCGATTGGAGCGCTGTTGAGACCGGCGCCATTGGTCAGTTTCGTGCCCTGTGCCTTGAGCTGATCGAGCGGGAAATGTTCGACACCCGCATAAATGCTGTTGAGCCATTTGAGGTTGGTCGCGGCGGAGATGATTTCCGCCATCTTCTCCTTGTCATACATGTCGAACCAGCCGATCTCGGCGTGCGGCGCGATTGCCATCGCTTCTTCGGTGCTGGTGAACCAGGTGACATCGAGGTCGCCGCAATGCGGTTCAACCAGCGGACGGACGAGAGAAGCCATCGCGGCTTTCGGTTTGGCGGTCATAGCGTCATACTCCTAAAATTACCGTTCCCGTTTGACGGGAATCTCTATTTCTATTCAAACGTTGTGCAACCGGCTCGCCCGTCTGGATGCGGATAACAGGAAGCAAAAACTATATTTCTATCTTCCAGTCCCAGCGCAGCGGATCGCCATCCATCAATTCCACACCCCGGGCGGTGAGTTCATCGCGGATGCTATCGGCGGTCGCGAAATCCTTTTCCACCTTCGCCTGTTGGCGCTGGTCGAGTTTTGCCTCGATACTGCTTTCATCAATTTTCGCGTCTGCCGGTCGAACGCGCAATTGATCGCGTTTAAGAGTTGCAAGCTCCAGACCCAAAACCGAGTCCATTTCAGTCAGCAGCGCGAGCCTTTGATCGGCGGGCAGTTTTTTGAGGCCGAGCAATTCTTCCAGCAGAGGCAGGCTTTTCGAACTGTTCAAATCCTCGCTCAACGCAGCATCAAACTTGTCCCGCAATTGCACGAGGGCCGGGTGGACTAACTTTGCCGTTTGTCCGTCCGCTTTTTCCTGCAGGCGTTCCACGCCCATCACGATGCGTTTCAACCGTGTCAGCGCCGCAACCAGATTGTCCCAGGTGAATTCCAGCTCGCTGCGATAATGGGCCTGCAGGCACATCAAGCGATAGGCGAGGGGATGGATGCCCTTGTCGATCAGCAACTGCACCCGCAAAAACTCTCCCGAAGATTTGGACATTTTCCCGGTCCGGTCGATCAGGAAATTATTGTGCATCCAGATTTTCGCGCCGCTGTGATCGGAGCAACTATGCGCCTGGTTCTGCGCGATCTCGTTGGGATGGTGAATCTCGCGATGGTCGATGCCGCCGGTGTGGATGTCGAACGGCAGTCCGAGCAGGGCTTCCGACATGACTGAACATTCCAGATGCCAGCCCGGCGCGCCCTTACCCCAGGGACTGTCCCATTCCATTTGCCGCTTCTCGCCGGGCGGTGTCTTGCGCCAGATCGCGAAATCGGCAGCGTTGCGCTTGCCCTCGACTGTCTCGATCCGGCCTTCGCCATCGTCGGTGGATGCGCGGGCGAGGGTGCCGTAATTGGCGACGGTCGAGACATCGAAGTAAAGACCGCTCTCGAGCTCGTAGCAATGTTTGCCGGCAATGCCTTTGGCATAGTCGATCATCGCCGGAACATAATCGGTGGCAATCGACCAGTGGGCCGGTTGCCGGATATTGAGCGCCTTGATGTCCTGCCAATAGGCCTCGGTATAATGTTTCGCGATATCCCAGATCGACTGGGCTTTCTCGGCCGCCATTTTCTCGAGCTTGTCTTCGCCATCGTCCGCATCATCGGTCAGATGGCCGACATCTGTGATGTTGATGACATGGGTGAGTTTATAGCCCTTCCAGCTCAGCGTGCGCCCGAGAAGGTCGGCAAAGATATAGGCCCGCATATTGCCGATATGGGGATAATTATAAACCGTGGGGCCACAGGTATAGACGCGTGCTTCACCGGGGTGAACGGGGACAAACTCTTCCATCTGGCGAGTCAGACTGTTGAACAGTTTTAGCGGATGCGCGGCAGTGTCATTCATCATCCATCGCCTAATGGCTTTCCGCGCAAAAGGTCAACCGATCAATTGTTTGCAGGTGTCATTCTGCGGGTTGGACCTCTTCCACGTCTTCATCCTTGTCGATCAGGCATTTTCCGTCATTGTCGAGCTCGCAATCGAAGCCGTTCACCCACAGATCATCATTGCCCGCGCCGGTCACCGGTTCATCGATCAGCGGATCATCCACCCGTTCTTCATTTTCCTTGATCTCGATCAGATTGCTCGCGAACGGATCCGCAGCATATTCTTCCGGCGTTACCTCTTCTTCAATCACATCCTGAACCGGTTCCTGAGTGGGATCTGGCGTAGGAGTAGGCGTTGGGGTCGGAGTAGGCGTTGGCGTCGGCGTCGGCGCGCAACTCGCCGGATCGTTGATAACGCAGCCATTGATGGTGGACGCAGCATTGAAGCCAGCCCCCGTTATATTTGTTGCAGGGATCGCAGGTATACCCGCTGCGCCATTGACAGTGCCGTTGATGACTATGGGCGTGATGCCACTGGGACCAGAATTGATCGACAGCCCGCCAGAACCGGCAACAAAGCCGCGCCGGGCATCGAAGGCGGTGCCGCTGCCGGTATTCTGGACATAGAACTGGCTGGCAAGCAGAGTGACGGTGATAGCGTCCGCCCGGATAAACCCGTTGTCCCGGACATTGCCGTCATTCTCGGCAAGACGCGCATCAATTTCAGCGGTGCTCATGCCTTGAATATCGTCAAAAGCCTGATCCGTCATCGCATATATATTGCGCGCGGTGAGGGAAAGATTACCAGCCAGACTAGCGTCATTGGCCATCGTGATTGAACCGGTTGCGGCGTTTACAAACAGATCATCGCCGGCGGCGAGGTTCAGATTCGTGTTTGAGTCGCCCTGGACGGACAGGTCGCCGATCACATTTATCGATTGATCGGCCGTAATATTGAAGGTCCCATCCGCACCGAAATTGCCCTCGGAAAAGGCGCTTGCCGAAAGGGTTTGGATCGTTAAGTCAAATCCGCTGAGTCCGGTATCCGCTGCGTTGATCGTCAAATCGCCGCCCGAATGAATCCGGCTGAATTCGTCATTTGTGAGAGAGAATACGCCTCCCAGATCCGTTTCGTCGCCGAGCCTCATCTGCGTGGTGCCGTCGGTGGAAATCCGGATGTCGCTGGTTGAAGCGTTCTGGCCCAGACTGCCGGCAGATCCGATATTCATATCGGCGCTGACCGTCTGGATAGTGCCGCCCATTGCATCCGCCTGAATGTCGATTGCACGGCCAGCTGTGATCTGCAGGTCATTCGACGCGCTTACCGAGCCGTTGATCAAAACATTGTCGCCGGCGCTGAGGGTGATGTCGCCTGTGGCTTGCGCGGCCTCGACTTCCAAACCGGTCGCTGAGGACAGATTCACGTCACCATCCGTGGCTTCGGCACTGACCGTCATATCCTGCTGTGTAACGATAGAGACGGCTTCACCCGACGCGACAATGCTGTTGGTCACGTCGACGTTATTGGTGACATTGACCAGGCCGGTTGCCGCGGTCAAGAATATGTCATTGCCCGAGACATCGGCTATATCGATTCCATTATTGGCGCTGATATCGACTTCGCCCTCGTCCGCCTTGGCGGCATTAACTTCACTTGCAACGAAGGCGCCCTGCAATTGGGCGCTGACATTTGTGCTGCTGTTAACCGACCCCAGATTGGCGTCACCGCTACCCATGATCGTGACATCGTCGTCGGACGTCATATCGTCGCCGGTGATATCACCACCGGCATTCAGGGTCGTGCCACTTGTGCTGGCTGCGCTGGCGAAGTTTATATTGCCGCCGGCATCGACTGTGAAAGTGCCGCCCTGGGCATCAAGGTCGCCAAATCCGACATTGCCGGTGGCATCGAGGTCGATGTCGCCGCCCACAATCACGCTACCGTTGCCATCGATATCGCCTGATAGAGCTGCCAGCGTCAAATTGCCCCCAATAGTGCCGTTGTTGAGGGTAACGGAGGCACCGGTGATAGTGGTGTCGCCCCCGCTGATTGCGTTGGCAACGGTCGGCGTTCCGGTTGCGGTGACATTGATATCATCCAATGCATCAAGCGCACCGGTGGCCGTCACATCGCTTCCGCTGTCCAGCTGGATGTTCGAGCCGGTCAGTGTCTCGCCGGCAAAGGCGATCGATCCGGCCTGACCGGCATTGGCGGTGTTGAACGACAAGGCGAACAGGTCGATTCCGGTGCCGCTGGTGGTTGCGCTGGTCAGGCTGATCGAACCGTCCGCGTCAACCGACATGTCGTCGCCCGCCGATACGGTCGTCAGGGCAACATCGCCCAGCGCCCGGATCGCCACGTCTTCGCCGGCGTTCAGAGTGCCGGTCGAGGCAATGTCGTTGCCGGCGAGCAAGCCGATCGAGCCTGCCGTCGGCGTGCCGGCACTGGTGGCCGCGGAGCCGAGCGTGATATCCTGTGCCGCTGAAACCAGAATGTCACCGCTATTTGCAGTGAGAGCATCGGCTGCGATATTATTGGCGGACATGTTGATGCTTTGTCCAAGACCCGTGGTAGTGGCGTTGCCGATATCGATAGCATTGACAGCGTCGAGATTGACACTGCCGCCTGCCGTCAGGTCACCGGGACCGGTTCCGGTCAGGTCGCCGGTCGTGGCGCTGAGCGTGATGCCGCCGGATGACAGCAAGTCATTGAAGCCGACATTATTGCCCAGAACCGAGATTGATGTCGCGCTGCTGTTGCTACCGAGAAAAGCGTCTCCGGTAGCGGCGGTCAGCGTGATGGAACGGTTTGCGGGCAGGTTGATCTGGTCAAAGCTGATGTCGCCGCCAGCGCTGATGTCGATATCGATATCGGCGCTTTGCGACAGGGCACCAACATTGATGCTGCCCGGCACCGTATAGCTGGTTTCAAGCGGAGCACCGACCAGCGCGACGGTCGTCAATTGACCGCCGGTTGTGATCGAAGCAGCGTTGATGTCCGCGCCGACCGTGATACCGATATCATTGGCGCTGTTGAGGTTGGCGGTTCCCAGCAGGCTGCCAGCGGCGTTGACGGTTATGGCGTTGCTGGTCGCGGAAACGCCGGCCAGATCGATATCGCCCTCGGTACTTTGGAGTGCCAATTGATTGCTGGCGTCTAGCGTGGTTGCGACGCCGGTCGTACCCATGACTATGTCGCGGCGTGTGGTGACCAATATGTCAGTGGACGAGACGGTCCCGCTTTCGACGATCGCCTGGATCACATCATTGTTGCTCGCCTGGCCGATATAGACCAGATTGTCGGCATTGAGCGTGCCCAGACAGACATTGCCTTCCAGACATTGGGCGCTCAGCAGGCCGTTATCATCGCTCTGGGTCACGCCATTGGCGGGAGCGTCGTTGACGTCCGCGCTGATCGAACTGGCGGTGATCGTGCCGCCAAGACCGTCGACTGCGTTGGCGGTCATGACGACGGCGAAGTCATTGGCGTCGAGATCACCGGCTGCGACGATTGACGCAATGGGCGTCAGCGGCGTGGTGCCGAGCGTCCCGATCGGCGTGCCGAACAGACCGGTGAAGTCACCCGCCTGCAAAATGAGATTGCCTGGATTAGTGAATGTAAACGCAGTGCTGGGTGTGGTCGACGGATTAGCGCCCGCCGTCAGACTGGCGCCAGATTCGATGATGATATCGTCGCCGGTCCGGACGGCCAGACCATTGTCTGACACGACATTGCTGCCGGTGCGGAAATAGGCGTTGCCACCCGCACCGATGGCGATGAGCCCGGTCGATGTGACATCGCCAGTTATGGTGGCGTTGTAATTCGGATCGAAGATCGGCGAGGGCGATCCGGTCGGATCATATCCTGCGTTGATCGTCAATTGCGGGGCTATCACATAGGAGATCAGTCCCACTGAAATGACCGCGGGAATCCCGGTAACGGCGGCATTGTTGACAGCGACATTCTGCAGCGCCGAAATGTCGACCGAGCCGACACCTGCGATATCGGCGACGGTGGCATTTTGTTCTGCGCGAACCGTAGCGGCGTCGCCTGCATTGATCCGCGAGCCGTCAGTGCTGATAAAATCGCCCTGCGCCGTCGCATCGAAAGTCCCGGCGACGTCGAGGGAGTTCACTAGCGTCGAGTTGTTGCTGTGATTGATCAATATGTCCTGGTCGCTGACCAATGCGGCATTGCCGCCGACGGTCATCTGCGCGTCGCCGTCGAGATCATATTCGATATTGCCGGCGACGATCACCGTCAGATTGCCGAGAACCGACACAGCTCCGCTGTCACCGGTCACGAAAAAGCCGCCCAGAGGGGCCGAAGCCGAACCGACCCCGGGGCCGATCGCGGTATCGAAGGCGGTGGCGGTCAGGTTGCCCAGCGTTATCAGTCCGGCAGGATCGGTCGAACTGTCGGAAATTTCGATGCGGCCACCCGCGCCGGAACCGACAATAGGGCCGCCGCCGCCCGTACCGCTGGAATTTATGTCGACATCGGCGAAGGTCACGATACCGGGACTGCCTTCCTGAACTTCGATAATGCCGGTTCCGCCGGTGCCGCTCCCGCCGGTGCCGTCGACCCCGTTGGTGCCGAAAGCGCCATAATAGCCGCGGGTCCCGCCATCACCGGCCAAACCGGCTGTGGTAATGGTCAGATTATTGCCGGAAATCGTGCCACCTTGCGCGAGCAGGCGGCCGGTACCGCCAGTTGCGTCCCCGCCATTGCCCGCGTCGCCGGCAGCGCTGTCATAAGAGTTGCCGCCATCTCCACCAGTTCCACCGGAACCGGTGCTGGTCATGGTAAAATCGCTGGATAACAATGTAAGGGTTCCGCCCGTGCGCGCGATCAGTTCGACGGTGCCGCCTGTGGCATTACCGCCCGTTCCGCCATCACCGCCATCTAGGCCACCGCCAAACTGATAGAAGCCGTCTGTGCCGCTGCCGCCGGTTGCATCGGCTTCCAACGCAATGAAGCCGAGATCGATATTCCCGCCCGCGCCAGTGACCTGTAATCGTGCCGTGCCCGCGGTCGCATCGCCGCCATTGCCGCTGTTGCCGGTGTTATTTGCCGGGTCAATCCGGCCCTGACCGCCATCACCGCCGGTGGCATTCGCCAATATCGTCGGATCGTCCAGATCGACGGCTGCATTATTGACGTTGATTGCGGCGACACCGCCATAGGCGCTGCCTCCGTTGCCGCCGGTCGAGCCATAGTCGCCTTGCCCGCCGGTAGCGCTGGCATCGACGGTGACCGTCCTGCTTGTGGCATTATCCTGATTAAGATTGAGTGTTGCATTCCCGCCTCGAGCGGTTCCGCCATTCCCGCCCGAACCATTCCCGTAGAATGAGCCGCGGTTGTCGGAATTGCTCCCTCCGTCACCACCTACAGCCACCGACTGTATCGTCGCAGACGTGAAGTCTAGCGTGCCGGATGTGTCGTTCATAACAGCATCACCGCCGGTCGCATCGCCACCAGACCCCGCCGGTCCGCCACTGATGAAGGTGTTGACGACGAATCGATCGCTGGTAGAGCCCCCGTCGCCGCCGCTTGCGGAGGTGCTAACCTGTATGTCTCCGGCGTTAATGGTAGCCGTTCCTGCCATGTTGAATGTTGCCGTACCACCCAGTCCGGCACCACCGTCGCCGCCGTCGCTGCCATAGCCGAAGCCACCTGAGGCGCTAGCCCCGTACGGAGCAGAGGCCGGGTTATTCGCATCTGCCGACACGGTCAGGGTATTGGTGATGGTCAGGTTGCCAGTTATGGCGTTGAAGGTCGCGTCGCCGCCGATGCCACGACCGCCATCGCCACCGGCGGTTCCGCTGTCGATATCGCCATAAGCGCCATCGCCGCCAAAGCCGTTCGCGCTAATCGTCAAATTGGTGACGGTGGCGTTGCCGCCATTGAGATTGAACGTCACACTTCCGCCCTGGCCATCCCCGCCATCGCCTGCCGAAACGCCGCCTGCAAATGGCGTATCAACCACCGTAAGATCCATCGGCGCGGCAAAAGCGGAAACGGCAGGTATCAGCAGATTCTCTGTCACTTCGGATCCGCCCCGGCCACCGGCACCGCCCGCACTGACTTCGATATCGCCTGCAATGAATGTACCTCCGAGAAGGTCAAAGATCACGCTGCCACCAACACCGGAGCCGCCATTTCCTTCAAACGGCCCTGAAAATTCCGGACCGGAAACAATCGATCCGTCGGAATTGAAATCAATGTCGGTAAAAGTCATTCTGCTGGTGATTGGCGACGTGCCTTCCAGCAGGATTGTGGTTGAACCACCTTGGGCAGATGTCGGTGCAAAAGTTGATGAGTCATTTGCGCCCGCTTGTGCACTGGCATTTACGGAGAAAAGTCCGGTCAGGGTTATGAAACCATCATTCGCGTTAACCAGAATATTTCCTCCGGCCGCATTCACGCCGTTCGTGCCTGTGGTGTCAGAAAAGCTATAAAAATCGACATCGCCACCGGAAATTCGTCCATTATTCCGGGCGACTAAATCGATATCACCTGCGGTCAGAAGCGAACTCAATTCGGTTGAGGAAAATCCAATTGAGGCGCTGGTATCGACGGCCAGGCTGCCGAAGCCTATAGTGCCGTTGTCGGCAGTTATAGAGACTGATCCGGAGGTGAGGCTACTGCCTGCAAGACCACTGGACGCCTCGGTCAGTATCGAGATTCCGTTCGTAACATCGAGTCCTGCACCTTCGTCGCTTGTGTTGAGAATGCTGATTGTTACCGCGTCTATCGCAGGATCGCTCACGATATTGCCGGATGTTCTGGCGTCAATAACCATGTTGTCGGTTATGGATACATTGGTGCCGGAATTGCTGACGGCAAAATTAACCGTGCCGCGGCTGAGGTTGCCTGCGATGTCGTTGCCGCCGGCGTCAAGGGATACTCCTCCCTCTGCAAAACTGGAGATTCCCACGCTTCCAAAACTGTGCAACCCACCTGAGATGGCAAGATCAACTGCGCCTGCGACGGCGACATTGTTCTGGATTGCTGAAGTGTCTGACCCGCTGGTACGTTCCGCATCGGTTGTTATCTGAAGATTTCCGTCGACCGTCATCTCGCCGCCCGACAGATTCAGCCCGACATTGCCGGCGATGCCGTCACTACCCAGTAAGCCGGCTCCGTTTCCGCCAATCTTTCCCGACCCTGTATCTATGGCCGAAGCGTTGAAAGCAATGTTGCCGCCGAATTGCGCTGTGCCGCTGTCCATGTTGAACGCGATATTGCCTGCCTGACTGAACCCGTTCTGGATCTCGCCTTTTCCGCCTTGGGCGCTGGTCAGGAAGGATGCGTTTCCACCTACATCCAGCACGCCGCCGTTGGTGATGTTGATGGTGACGTCTCCGCCGGTGGCATCCTGACCTATCCCGGTACCGCCATTGTTAAGTACCGTAAAGAAATCGTCGGCACCGATACCGCGGCTGTCGAAGTTCAGATCGCCGGACAGGGCAAGTCCGGTATTGAACTGAGACCCAAAGCCGGTGCGATCGATGTTGAGGTTGATGTCGCCGCCGGTGGCACCGGTTCCGGCAGTCAGGTTCACATCACCGTTGACCAATATCTGGCCACCGGCCGATGTGTTCAGATTGATTTGGTTACCCGCAGTCAGGTTCAAGTCCTGCGTTCCAACCAAGTTACTGATAACGACTCTGCCGGTTTCCGATTGCGAGGAAATTGTGATGTCATTTGACGCAAACATCTCGAGCGTCGAGCCGAATGCAGTCAGGCCCGCGCCGCCGATCTGAACATTGGTGGCAGCGGTTGACGTCGCATTTTCTTCGATTGCATTAACCGGTGCGGCAAGCGACCCGGATGCCGTGACATTCCCGCCAGCGCTGAGGATGATTTTGCCATTGTCAATCATGGCGGAAGCTGCTTGCAGATAACCCACTGTACCACCGACAAGCATGGTCACGGCATCATTCTTGGGTACTGCAACCATGTAAATGGCGCGGGCATCGGCATCGGTAATCTGGTTGTCGCCGTTCAATGTCGGGGTAGAAGCGGGACCGATGGTCGATCCTGTATGGACAATACCATTGGCATCGGATGTTCCAACGCCGATCGAAATGTCAAATAGCCCGTTGTTGATGGTCAGATCGGCTTGTTCCGCAGCGACATAAGCGACGGCACCGTCGGCGTTGACCCTGCCGCCTTGCACGACACGCGGCGCGACCAAAGCCACATAGGTTTCTCCGCCGAGGGCATCATTGACGGTTATCTGATCTGTGCCGGGGCTGACGTTCAAAAACGGTTCTATGGTGACGGCACCGCTCGAGGAGTCGCCCCTGAACCGTATCTCGCCCGAAGGACCGAATAGTCCGCCGGTTGTATCAATGTCATTGGTTGTCAGCAAAAGGCTGCCCACATTGAAACGTGCGTTCCCGCCCACGAGGATACCGCCGGGGCTGTAGAACCAGACGTCGCCACCGACCGGCCCACTGGGATTGCCCAGCAGGCTGGCAACACTGCCACTGAAGGCGATACCACGGAGGTCGCCGGACGCGGTCGTACCTGTGGGTATAATCCGGTTCAGCACCGTATATCCGGTATTGGGGCCAACAAATGTCAGCGCCGTGCCGGAAGGGAGAATATTGATCAGGTCATCGCTGTTCGCCGTGTCCTGCGGAGACCAGTTGATAACTGTTTGCGCCGAGCCAAGCGTGTAAATATCCGCACTGGCTCCCCTCTGGATTATCACGGGTGCCGACACGGAATCGATATTTGCCTGAAATGCTCTCCCGGCGTCAATTCTGGAGCCGATGGTCTGAGACTGCGCCTGCGCGGTTTGTGGAGCCGAGGCCAACAAGAACGCTGCCGCAGCCATCGAGCCTCCAGCCAGCCAGCGCATTTTTCTGGCTGATTTCGGGGCGCTTTTTGCGCTACTGTTTTGGGTTCTTATAGTCATCTTGCTGTCCTCGGTTGAACTGCGTATTCTCTGGTCGAATGATGATCTCATCATCTGCGCTTCCACGGCGCGAGCTGGATGGTCAAGCTCAGCAGCGCCCGCGCGCTATCACGCCGGGTTTGGAAACCAGCGCGTTTGAGCGGTACGACCGCGGTCAGGTCCAGACTGGCGTGCTGGCCAATGGTCGTGCGGACCCCCCCGCCAGCGGAATAGAGTTTTTGCGGATCACCCGGACTGTTCTTGTTCCAGACACCCATCAGGTCAAAAAACAGATAAGGCTGCACCGCGATGCCTTCGGGTGAATCGGGCACCAGGGAGCCGTAGCTGATCTCTGTCTGCAGGCCATAGCCACTATCGCCGATGATCGTTCCGGGATCATAGCCACGGCCGGTGGTGTAATTGCCTCCCGATATTTCTTCGTAGGAGAACAAGGCATCCGGCGAATATTGGAAGCGCGGCTTCAGCGTGAAGGCAAGCAGCGGGGTAGGGCGATAGTCGATTTTTGCCTGTCCCCTGACGACAAATGCTGTCGGGTCGCCATCAGCGCGGGTTGGAAAGACCGTCTGGCCAATACAGTTGACGAACGCCGCACCGCAGCCCTCGCTGGCACCCAATATGTCAAGGCCCTGGCGGAGCTCCAGCGAACCGCCGATTCCCCATTTGGGTTCAAAGGCGGAATAGCCGCCGCGTCCTGAAATGCTTCCCGGTTCGATCTGGCTGAAGTCGAGGCGGGCGTACGCTACGCTCAACCGGTCTTCGTTGGTGCGGGCGCTCAGAATATCGGTGCGCTGGTCGATATAGTCGAGGCCGATGGTTCCGAAGACATTGCGCGATTGTTTGCGGAGGAAGGGATAGCTTGCATAGGCGCTGGCGACCAATGTCTCGGATTTGATCGATAATCCGCCGGCCAGTTCCGGCTTGGTCCAGGCATAGGTGACATTGGCACCGAATTTCAGACCCTCGCCGCCAACACGGAATTCGTGGCTGGCCTGCAGAACCTGCTGCTCCTTCAGATCGGAGGTCGTGTAGCCGCTGATCACGGTTTCATCACCCATTCCGGTGAGCCCGTTGAACCGGAGCCGGCCAAGTCCGCCAAAGCGGCCGACAGCTTCGGACCCGAAATTCTGAAAATTGACGTCGGCGTAGACCGGCGTGCGGATAACGTTAAACTCACCGACCACTTCCCCGGGCTGTCCCCCGGATTCCGTCGATACCGGCCGCAGCGAAAGTCGTACATCCAGACCCGGAATGTCGCGCGCGAGCAACAGATAGCGGTCTGCGGTATTGATATTGAAAACCGGTTGTGCGGCAAGCTTTTCGATATATTTCTGCAACAGGCCTTCGGACGGTCCGGCATCTCCCCGGACTTGCACCGAGGTCATGCGTGCCATCAGCACATCGAAACGGACATTGCCCTGGTCAATTGTCTGAGGGGGGACTTGCACGGCGGCAAGATAACCATTGCCGCGCAATATCGTCGCTGCCCGGTCACGGATATCGCAGACGACCGAAACCGGAACTTCCTGACCGACATAGTCTGCGTAGGACGAAGCCAGCGAACCGGGGTCGACTGAAATCAGCCCGGTAAAATCAACCGTCTTCAGTGTGAAACGGACATCGGAAAATTCCGGTCCGGCTAGCGGGCAGGCGGACCGCTCGACGTCGCCGTCAACGGACAGTGTCTGGGACTGGCCCTTGAGCGCTTTGTCCACGACCCCGCGCTGGATTTCTTCCCTGGTCGGTCCCGCGACAGACGATTGCCCCCAGGCAGGCAGGCTTGCTGTCAACATGGCGATCCCCGCCGCCATAGTGGTTGTTCGAATTGTTGTGCGCGCGCGCGACATATTAATCCCCGTTTTTCGATGATCCATTTGCGACCCACTGAACCATCTTATCCCCATTCTGCCGTCCAGCCCTCATTCCGGACGGCAGAATCTATTCATATAAGCTAACCCTGATCTGCGGGTTCCCCGTTGTTCAGTTCAAGTGTTTCGACCAGCAGATCCAGTTGGCCGCTACATCCGTTTTCTATCAGCATGGATGCCGTATCATCGAGGTCTGTCGGCTGATTCTGCAATACCACGAAATTTACCTCGACAGACTGTGGTACATTTGAACCGAGCAGGCGATAACGTGCGCCGTCAGTGACTGGCAGAACGTCCTTCGGCCATGCTTTTAACGGATTGCCTTTCCGCCATGCTATCTCGGTGACGTTGCCGTCTTTCGGTTCGACAATCGATGCTGTCGCCGACCCTGTATAGTCGGGCCGCCAGACAACCAGTCCATCCGGATCGGCAACGCAGAATTTTCCGCCCTTGGTCACGTCAAGATACCAGAGATTCGGATTGTTCGGTGTTTCGACCGTTACGTTGCCTGCAGCGCGAACCGCTCCGGTCCTCGCCCGGCTGCTGCCGCGATTGCTGATGAAGCTCGACAGCCGGCGCGATGCGCTGGATGTGGATCCTGCGCCTTGCGCAAGGGAATAGGTTCCCGGACCCTTGAGAACGCGCGTTCCCGATTTGGTCAAAATGGTCACCTGGTCTTGCGCCTTCAGCGAGACTTTTGCGTCATTGGCCATTTTCTTGCCGGCAGGATAGCTGCTGGCCGAAGGTCCGGTCGAACGGACGACCATATTCTGTGCCATCGCAACGCCGCCAGCGCCGAACAGCAGAAGCGAACCGAGCGCCGCTTTCGCAAGAAGGGGAAGGGCTCCGCCGGATTTTGCCGGATCAATCTTATCCAAGTGCATAGCTTTCTCCATTTTTTGTCGTTTGCAGTCGTTTGAGCAAATTGACGAGACCCTGGTCGTCGCCATTTTGATCGATCATGGCACCCAGTGCCTGAATAGAACCAGTATCACCAATTTCGTGGGCCGCTATGACTGCGGTCACTGCTGCGCGATCTTTTTCTGCCCAGTCGGGGACCGGTTCGAACACATCGACCGGCGTCGATCGACCGCGCAGGGTGATCCGGCCCATCGGCCGGAACCAGTCGAGACCGGTCCGTTCCATCGCTTCCCTGCTCAGCAGGACCTTGGTCCCGAGGGTCTTGTTCGCCGCTTCCAGTCGTGCCGCGGTGTTCATGGCATCACCGAGAGCGGTATATTGGATACGGCCTTCACCACCGAAATTGCCGACAATGGCATCGCCATAATGCATGCCGACCCGCGTTCTGCCAATCGGCGGCACACCCTCGGGGACGTTCTTGCGAAACTCTTCACCCGCCTGATAAAGTGCGTAGGCCGCTTTGGCTGCGCGTTCGCCATCATCCGGATAGGCGATGGGCGCACCCCAGAAGGTGACCAGCGCATCGCCGACAAATTTGTCGATTGTGCCGCCATATTCCAGCGCCACATCGCTCAACCGGTCGAGATAATCATTCAGCAACGTTGCCACCATTTCCGGCTCGATCGCGTGGGTCAATTTTGTAAAACCTTCGAGATCGGTAAATACCGCGAAAATCTTCCGTTTCTCGCCGTGCAAAGCCAGTTTCTCCGGATCCTTCAATATCTCTGTTGCGATCGATTTTGGCAGATATTTGCCGAGGGCATTTTGCGCAAAGGCCCTCTGTTTGGAATTGATGGTCCGCGCCGCGGAACCGACCGAAGCATAGCCAAGCAGCCACCCGACACCCCAGCCGAAGGCGGGGAGGGTCAGCGTATCGATGCCGATATTCTGCAGCAGGAACGGGAAGATGAGAAAAAACACGAATTGGCCGAGCAGGATGAAGCCGACTTTCAGGGCGTCCCCGATGATCAGAGCCGACAGGCCACCGCAAATTGCGACAATCAGGGCGCCGACCCACAGGGTCCATGTGGCAATCGGGGTAGGCAGATCGTCATTGAGCAACTGGGCGAGCATATGGGCATGCACTTCCAGTCCGATCATCTTGCCATCATCACCGCTGATGTTGGTCAATCCGCCAACCGGGGTTTCGAACCGGTCGCGGTCGATGAAATCGCCGCCGATCAGTACGTGTTTGCCGGCAATGAACGAACCGAGCATTTCCGCAATGTCCGGATCTGCGAAACTCTCGATCGGGAATTTGTCGAAAACGGGAACATCGGTCGCTGCCGGAACATGGTAGCGGATTGCACCGTCATTTTTGGCAAATTTCGGATTGGGGCGGGTCAGCGCAATAGCCATGAACGGCGGCGCACCGGGTCTGTGCGGCGTCCACCGGCGCTGGACACCATCGCTATCGGTTTCCAGCTTGATATCGGTGGGCTGAACATTCTCGCTGCGGGCATCTTCGAAAAATTGTTGAAGAAACTCGTGTTCAGCGAAAGTGATTTCGGGGTTTTCCTTGGGATCGGCATAGGCAAGGAAGGTCGGCGTTTTCATGTTCTTGAAGGCCGAAATGAGCAGGTCATCGTCATCCTGCGGCATGGTGAAGAGAATATCTATGCCGATCGATTTGGGCTTCGCTGCGTCGATGCTTTCGAGCGCTTGCGCCAAAATTGTCCGGTCAACCGGAGACCGCTGGCCGGTCAGCTTCAGCGTGTCCTCATTATAGACGATCATGACGATATTTTCGTCTTTCTCCACTTCCGGCGCAAAGACGGAGGCGCGCAAATCATAGAGCGCGCGTTCGGCTTCCTGGATCAGCGGCGTCGTCCAGCTGTACCGCGCGACGAGAAGCGCGAGGATCATGAATATTATCGTGGATCCGAGGCGGATTGGTCCGAGTTGATCGAACAGCCGGCGCATGGATTGCAATATGCCCTTGGCACCTTCTTTCACATCGCGGTTATTATCAACCGGGTTTGATGGCTTGACGGATGCCGCCATTATTTCAGCGCTGCTTCCGTTGTGGACGCTTCATTGTTCATCGCCGTGTCCGTCGTGCCGGGCAAGAGCGGCCGGGCCCCGTCACCGATCAAGGCGAAACCCGACCAGTAATAGGGATGTGAAGTGACCGGGTCATCCATCAATTCCAGCTGGGATAATCTGAGTGCCTCGGTTATCGATCGTCCGCGACCGTCGCTGAAAAATCCGTTTATCAGCCGTTCCGTGGCGCGGAAATCATCCGGAGCAGGCCAGTGGCTGGCCAGTACCGAACGTCCGCCCGCTCCGATGAAGGATCGGACCAGACCGTCCAGAGCAGTCCCGCCGCCGCTGCTGACACCCGCGCTGCGGGTTGCCGCTATGCTGGCCTTGCCCGCTGTATCGCAGGCGGAGAGAATGACAATATCTGCATCCAGTTTGAGATCAAAAATTTCATCAAAGGCCAGAAGCCCGTCTGAATCCTGTCCCCCGAAAGACGTCAGCAGCGCGGGCTTCGCAGGGCATGACGGGTTAGGGGCAGTGACCAGACCATGGGTTGCAAAATGCAGGATGCGATAGTCGCTGATTTTATCGTTCGAAAGGATGGCGGTATCGGTGAAGGCGGCACCGGTTACGATGTCGGAACTGCCAGTGCCGACCAGAGACTGGGCTTCGCGCAGTTCGCGATCGGATATCGGACTGTTCCACTGGCTGAGTGGCCATTGGCAATTGGCGTTCATATTCTGGGAGCCGCCACGGATACCGGACATGTTGCTGCCCGGCGATACCGGTACGTTCTTTCCCAGACCGAGATATTGTCGAGAAGCACCCGACTGGGGAGCCTGCCGCGCGTCGGCGAATGCCCGTGCGGAAACGGCCGTGCTGATATCAATATTTCTGCCAAGCCATTTGACCCCGGAAAAATCGAAAGGATCGCTATCGGGTGCTTCGCTTTCTGCGAGATATCGCGAGACCGAGGCATCATCCGCAACCAGCAGATTGATCGGCAACCGGAGCATCGCGCCGTCCGGTTCGAATATCAGATGTTTCTTTGCTGCGAGCCGATCCGAGACCGGCTCGAAAAGATCGGCATATAGCGCGCGCGCTGCTTCGATATCGAAGGGATAGGTGACATATTGACCATTTTCATAAGCCGATATCGAGGCGCGCAATGTGTCGACCTTTCTATCGAGCGTGTTCTCGTCAAGCGGCACCTTGTACGTCTTCGCCTCAGTCTGATCGGAATAGAACATGAAAATATCGCTGCCGATGACCGTCAGCCGCATATAGGCTTCGCCGGGTCGCATGGTGGCGCGTAATTCGTCGAGGCTGAGAAAGCGGGCCGCTACCGCACGATATTGCGGAAATTCGGCAAGCCGGACCTGGGTGAGCTGCTGGCTTCGTTCCAGCGTTTCAATTTCGGAAGCGAGATCATTGCTCTGCTTGAGCGTCGATGCCGACTGGCTGCTCTTGCTCAACGCCGAAAATCGGATCCGCAATCGTTCGATGTTGCGCGCCAAATTGGTGGATTGTCTGAACAGTCGCGCGGCATCATCTGTGCCCGCGCTCAGTTCACGTGAAAGAACCGCCTGTGTTTCGGCGACGCCCGGGCGAACCAGTATCTGGGAAGCCTTGAAAAATTGTTCTGCCGCAGTTGTATCTGCGGCGAGAAGTCTGAAATAAGGTGCGAGCTGGTTCGCCATACCCGAAATTGCACTCCGTTTGCCCAGCGAATTGTCCACAACTTCACCATATAGCTGGCGTGCTTCGGCTTCTTCTCCATATCGCAACAGAAAGGCTGCGAGCCGCGCCTTGGCAGCGTTGACCGCCCGCGTTTCCGGATATTGAACGTTCAGCAAATCCAGACCGTCGCGGAGCAATTGTTCCGCCTCGCCCAAGTTGCCGTTGGCTTCCGCAACCAGGGCCAGTTCGGAGAGAATCTGGACTCTCAGCCGTGTGATCGACGTGACCCGGCCATCGCGAACGGTGATGGCGCGGTTATAAGCGGTTATCAGCGATTCACGCGCGGTCTTGTAATCGCCATTTATCCGCTGGGCAGTGCCCAAAAGTTGCAAGGCTTGTGCATCGATGATCTCGGCACGTTCCCGCTCGCTCAATTTCGTTTCGTCAACGAAGCCGAGCAGGCTGCGGGTACGAATGCTGCCGTTAATCCGCATCGAAATCGGATCGGTAATTTCGAGGCGCTCTGTCAGCGCGATTTGCTGGGCCAGCGACGTCTGTAGCGGGACATTGAGCCGCTCGACGGCCGCATCAAACAGCCCGTGGTTGAGCAGGTGCATGGCTTCAAAATTGCGTTGCAGCCGCTCGGTCACCGGGTCAGCGCCATTCAGTTCCCGGGCTTGTTCGAACAGATCATTGGCTTCCGCAAATTCACCCAGATTGGACTTTTGCAAGGCCCGGTTGATCAGATATTCGTGGGGGTTGATGTCCTCCCCCTCCATGCCGGACGTCCGTTGTTGCAGGGTTTCGAAAAAGGCTGCTGCCTCCGCATAGTCGCCGCTGAGATTCCGCCTGTACCCTTCCGCAAGTGCCTGATCGGGTTTCAGCGTTGCCGCCTGAACCCGGGCGAAGGCAAAGGGATCTTCTACAGAGGTAGAGGCGACATCGATTGTGCCTTCGGCAATTGAGTCATTCAAGATGGATCTGAGTGCCAGCAAGGTCGCGCCATCGTAAACGGCCAATCCCTCTGCGACATAGGAAACGCCGTTTTGCCGGCCAAGAAACTGTGAAAAGGCAACCGGTTCGGTCGTCAGATGGCATTCGTTATGACGAAAATTTCCGAGCGCGGTTGCGGCCCCGCTAGTGGCACAAGATACGGGTTCGTTGCGATGGGGCGCAATACGGTCAAGCAGGTTCTGCTCCGGCGATCGGGACGAATAGACAAAGCCGACCGGTCTTGCGGAATCGCGGCAGACGACTGCCCAGCTGCGGTCGAACATATCGGCTTTCGCCTTGTTCTCGATGCTGCGATCCTGCACCTGGCACAAAATGCCCTGGCTGTTCCCTATGGGAAAACTGTCACGCAGGGAAACCGGCTTGCCTTGAGCAAAAGCAGTGACCGGGGTCGACGCCAATCCCAATGCCAATATTATTGAACCGATACTCGTCCGGTGCACGATATTCTCCCCACAATATTTGTGCATTGCCATGTCCCCTCAGACACCGGCAACCGCGATAGCGACCCTGTTATCCTCCTAACTACACCAATTAATTGGAGAATCCCAGTCTCGGATAGGAGAATATCGACTTTGATGTCGAATGGAGTGATGATTGTCACATCGCGGGACATTTCCGGGCGAAGATTGCCCGAAACCCGGAAGCTTCAATGGTTAAAAACCGCGAAACTCAATTGCATCGGCGATCGCGACGCGGGGCACATCGAAATTGTTGATCGGCGCTTCGGGGTCGCGGTGGCCGATGGCCATGCCGCAGAAGAAAATATAATCGTCGCTGATGCCGAGCAATTCCCGCATATAGGTGCCGTACATCGCCCAGATTTCCTGAGGGCAACTGTCGAGTCCCTCTTCGCGGAGGAGCAACATCACCGTTTGTAGCCACATGCCCATGTCCGACCATTGCGGCGGACCCATATATTTTCTGGTATAGGTGAACAATTGCACCGGTGCGCCGAAACTGTCCCAGTTTTTCGCCATCTGCGCGACCCGTCCGGCGCTATCGCCCCGTTCCAGGCCGACGGCGTCGAACATCCCCTTGCCGACTGCGCGGCGCTGCTCTTCATAGCGGCCGTCGAGATCCTTGGGATAGATGGCATATTCCATATTCTCGCCCATTGGCGCAGTCGCGGCCTTGGCCTTGATCTTGGCGGTGATGTCCTTGAGCGCATCGCCGCCAACGACAACCGCGCTCCAAGGCTGGGTGTTGCCGCCGGAAGGGGAGCGTTGGGCGGTTTCGAGAACGCGTTCGAGCGTCGCCTGGTCAACCGGCTTGTCGAGAAACTGGCGGACGGACCGGCGGGAGGTGACGGCTTCGGTTACGTTCATTCAATCAATCCTCATCAAACAACCCGGCGAGCTGCTCGACCATCGTGCCGCCCAGTTGCTCGGCATCCATGATCGTCACGGCTTTCTTGTAATAGCGGGTCACGTCATGGCCGATGCCGATGGCGACCAGTTGCACCGGCGAACGGCTTTCGATCCATTCGATCACCTTGCGCAGATGGTTTTCCAGATAGGCGCCATGGTTGACTGACAGGGTGCTGTCGTCGACCGGCGCGCCGTCGGAGATCACCATCAATATGCGGCGTTCTTCGGGGCGGGCGATCAGCCGGCTGTGGGCCCAGAGCAGGGCCTCGCCGTCGATATTTTCCTTTAGCAGGCCTTCGCGCATCATCAGGCCGAGATTTTTCTTGGCATGGCGCCAGGGCTCGTCGGCTTTCTTGTAGACGATATGGCGCAGGTCGTTGAGTCGTCCGGGATTGGCCGGGCGGTCCGCCGCGAGCCAGTCTTCGCGGGTCTGGCCGCCTTTCCAGGCGCGGGTGGTGAAACCAAGAATCTCGGTCTTGACGCCGCAGCGTTCCAGCGTGCGAGCCATGATGTCGGCAGAGATTGCGGCGATCGAAATCGGACGCCCGCGCATCGAACCGCTGTTGTCGATCAGCAGGGTCACGACCGTGTCGCGGAAATCGGTCTCGCGCTCGATCTTGTAGGACAGGCTGTGCGACGGGTTGCTGACCACGCGGGCGAGCCGGGCGGCGTCGAGCATGCCTTCTTCCTGATCGAAATCCCAGCTGCGGTTCTGTTGCGCCATTAGGCGGCGTTGCAGGCGGTTGGCGAGCTTGGTCACCGCGCCCTGCAAATTGGTCAGTTGCTGGTCGAGGAAGGCGCGCAGGCGCGTTAGTTCTTCTTCGTCGCACAGCTCGGTGGCGCTGACCACTTCGTCATATTTTTCGGTCCACGGCGCATAGTTGAAGCCGGGGGGCAGGTCGGACATCGCCCGGTTGGGACGGACCGGCATCATGCCGTCGTCGCCGGCATCTCCCATTTCCTCTTCGGCGCCTTCTTCCAGCTCTTCGGCATTCTGGTCGCTTTCGCCGTCCTGGCTATCATCGTCCGATGGTTCCGACCGCATTTCAGATTCGCCCTGATCGCCGGTTGCTTCCTCGTCGGCGCCGTCATCTTGGCTGTCGTCGCTATCCTCGTCGCTATCGTCATCGTCGCTGTCGTCGGCTTCGGACTGGTCATCGCTTTTGATCAGATCGAGATGCTGGAGCAGCTGGGTCGACAATTTGGCAAAGCTATTCTGGTCGTCGAGCGTCAGGTTGAGACCTTCGAGATCGGCGCCGGCGCTTTCCTCTATCCACTCGCGCAGCATGTCGAGGCCCTTGATCGTGCCCGCTGGCGGTGCCTGCCCGGTCAGTTTTTCGCGGGCCAGCAGGGCAAGAGCCGTGGAAATCGGGACTTCATCGCGATTCTGGGCCCGCGCGATCGGGTCGGAACGCATCCGCATTTCCAGCGCGGCGTTCAGATTCTCCTTGGCGCCAGCCATGACCCGCGATCCCAGCGCGTCGGTGCGGACCTGTTCGAGCGCATCGAAACAGGCACGTGCCACTGCTTCGTGGGGTGCGTTCTTGCGGTGCATGGCTTCGTTGTGATGACGCAATTTCAGCGAGAAACTGTCGGCAAACCCCCGCGCTTCGGCGACTTGCGCCGGTGGCAGGTCGCGGGCCGGCATCGGCACCTTGAGATGCTGGCCAGCCTGGGAAGGGGCTTCTGCGGTATAGGCCAGCTCAAGGTCCGGATCTCCGGCAATAGCGCGCGCCGCGCCGCCCAGCACGTCTTTCAGGTCATCAAGTTTGGAACGGTCAGCCATAGAAGCGAACAGCTTTAAGCGGAAAGGCGAAGGGAATCAAAGGCCTAATTTCCTGCATTTTTGTTAGGCGGAGCAATGCGCCTAGCGATCCTGTCCGGCGGGCGCTTCCTCTTGTCGCCGTTCGATCGCCACGCCGTCGCCGTTGATCTTGACATCTACCGGCACGCCGCCAATTTCGGTACCGAGCCGGACGCCGCTATCGCCGTTTATCCTGACTTCGGCGCCGCCGATATCTAGCGGAATATCCGGGATTTCCGGAAGATCGAGGGGGGTGACCGGTCCTTCGGGATCGGGCTTGGTGTCGGATTTGACGCTGCTGGCGGGCTTTTTCGACTGGAGGGCCTGCTGCATGAAGTCCTTCCAGATACTTGCGGGCAGGCTACCGCCGCTCACGCCTTTCAGCGGCTTATTGTCATCATTGCCGATCCAGACGCCGACAACCAGCCGGTCATCGCCGTCGCCAGCATAGCCGACGAATAGCGCATCGCGATTATTCTGGCTGGTGCCGGTCTTGCCGTAATTGGGGATGGTCAGCATCGCGCGGCGCCCGGTGCCGTCGTTGACCGCGGACCGCAGCAGCGCTTCCATATTGCCATGGATTCTGGATTCGAAACGTCCCGGCCAGTCGAACAGCCATTCGAACCATGTCTGTTTCTCTTTTTTAAACGCATAAGGCTCGACCGGCCAGCTGTTACCGGCAACCCCTGCATAGGCAGCGGTGAGTTCCATAAGGTTCATCGTCGATGTGCCCAGCGCGAGGCTGGGGTCATCTTCGGCCAGTCGCGATTTGACCCCGAGATTGCGCGCTTCGCGGATCACGGCCTTGTCGCCGACCTGACCGAACAGGCGGACCGCCGCGACATTGCTCGACTTGGCGAAAGCGTCTTTCAAACTGAGCGTGCCGCGATAATTTTCACCGGCATTTTTCGGGAGATAGCCGCCTTTGGTGATCGGGCTGTCGTCGACCATGTCATCGGGGCTCATGCCCGAACGTAATGCGGCCAGCCAGACGAACAGCTTGAAGGTCGAACCCGGCTGACGCTGTGCCTGGGTGACCCGGTTGAAGGCGGATTTTGCATAATCCTTGCCGCCGATCATTGCCACGACTTCGCCGTCCGGCCGCATCGCGACCAAGGCAACCTGCGCCTGTCCAAGCGGTGCGCGAGCGACCGCGCGGCGGGCAATTTCCTGCATCCGCGCGTCGAGGGTGGTGGTGAGGTTCAGCTTCTCATAGCTGAGGTCGGTCAAAGCCCGCGCTTGCGGCATCGCCCAATCGGCAAAATAGGTACCGGTGGGCAGAGCGTTTTTGGCGCGGACATCCAGTCGGGCGATACCGAGACGATCGGCTTCTTTCTGGGTCAGATAGCCGGCACTGACCATCGCTGCCTTGACGAGACTGGCCCGTTTCGCGGCCAGTTCCGGATTTCGGGTCGGGGCGAGGCGGGACGGGGCCTGAACCAGTCCGGCCAGCATGATTGACTGCTCGAGCGTCAGCTTTTCCGGCTGGCGATAGTAATAATGCAGCGATGCGGCGCGCAGGCCGTATACATTGTCGCCGAAATAGACGTTGGACAGATAGCGCTCCAATATCTCGTCCTTGGTCAGCCATGCCTCCAGCCAGAAGGCGATCAGCATTTCCCGTGCCTTGCGGGTCAGGCTGCGTTCCGGTGTCAGAAATGTGGTCTTGGCCAGTTGCTGGGTGATCGTGCTGCCGCCCTGTGTCATCCCGCTGCCGGAAATATTGCTCAACAGCGCTCTAGCGAACCCGCGTGGATCAACGCCCCAGTGCGTATAGAAGCGCCGGTCCTCAATCGACATGAAGGCCTGCATCACATGATCGGGCAATTTTACGACCTGTACCGGATCATCGACCACTGCGCCATTGCGTGCGAACGGCTGGCCGTCAGAGGTCAGCAGCGTGATTTGCGGCGGAACAATCGGTTGCAGGGATTTGGACAAAGGCGCTGTGATCGCGAGATAGGCAACCAGCAGGATGAATATGAAAAGCGCTGCCGCCGAGCCTCTGCTGATCCACCACCATTTGCCACGCGGCTTTTTGAGCGATGCAACCGGTTCCTCGATGCGCGGCGGGATGGCATCGCCATAGGGTTCGTAGAATGTGGTTTCGGCGGTCTTGTTCCGGCCGAATGGCCAGTACCAGCGACGTCGCCCGGTTTCAGAAGAGGTTCTATCGTGCATCAATTTGCTGTATTACAAAAATAATACGCCATAAGCGAGCGGAAATAGTCGATTAGCAATTGCTGGCCGATGAACATCAATCTTTGGTAATATGTTCGCGGAACCATGAGGCGAGTTCTTCTTCCGGGAGTTCTCCGGCTGCGAGGGTTTGGACTGTTGCAATTGCCTCCTCCCGGTCAAAAACTAGCTGGAGATCGTTCAGTACCATAAAAGTTCGCGCCAGCACCCAGGCCGTACGCTTGTTGCCATCGGTAAATGGGTGGTTGCGGGCAACGCCAAAAGCGTAAGCCGCCGCCAAGGCGAACAAATCATTTTCGCCGTAACCCCATTTGTTGACCGGTTTTGCTAGAACGAACTCGAGCAGGCCTTGATCACGGACACCCGATGGGCCGCCATGTTCGGCAAGCTGTCGATCGTGAATGGCAAGGGCAATGTCGGCACCGAGCCAGATTGGCTCAATTCGGTCGCCGGTCATTTTGCCAAGACACGAAGGATATCGCGATCTTCGCGCATCACACCTTCGGCGGCAGCCATTTTCTTCTGGAAGTCGGGGTTGATCGCGGTCAGCCTGACACCATCAGGTGACTCGGTCAAAAAGACTGTATCGCCCTGAGAAACGCGAAGCTTCTCGAGCAAATCCTTGGGCAGGATTACGCCGGTGGAGTTGCCGATTTTGACCAGCTTGAGCGCATGGCCAGAGGGAAGCGGGGTCATCTTGTTCATACGGGCGTTATAACAAAAGCATGAAGTGAACGCAATCGGCATCAAATAGCCGGTAGCTTAGCAGCACGGGGTGAGTTAGTTCTCAGCCAATATAGTTAGGACGCGATCAAGAATGCCTGACTGTAAGCCTAACTACCCATCACGCTTTCCGGCAGATCTTCACCAAAGACCCGCTGATAATATTCGGCGACCAGCATCCGCTCCGCTTCGTCGCATTTGTTGAGGAAGGAGAGGCGGAAGGCGAAGCCGATATTTTTGAAGATCGCGGCATTTTGCGCCCAGCTGATCACCGTCCGCGGGCTCATCACCGTGGAAATATCGCCATTGACGAAGCCTTGCCGGGTCAGATCGGCGACCTTGATCATATTCTCGACCGTCTTGTCACCGGCGTCCGGCACTTTCGACAGGATCACCTTTGCTTCGGTCGCCGCGGGCAGATAGTTCAATGTCACGACGATGTTCCAGCGATCCATCTGGCCCTGGTTGATCTGCTGCGTGCCGTGATAAAGGCCGCTGGTGTCGCCGAGACCGACGGTGTTGGCGGTGGCGAACAGGCGGAAATAAGGGTTGGGGCGGATGACGCGGTTCTGGTCGAGCAGGGTCAGCTTGCCTTCCGCTTCCAATATCCGCTGGATCACGAACATCACGTCGGGGCGACCGGCGTCATATTCGTCGAACACCAGGGCGGTCGGCGTCTGCAGCGCCCAAGGGAGCAGGCCTTCGCGGAATTCGGTGACCTGCTGGCCGTCCTTCAGGACAATCGCATCGCGTCCGACCAGATCGATCCGGCTGATATGGGCGTCGAGATTGATCCGGATACAGGGCCAGTTGAGACGTGCGGCAACCTGTTCGATATGGGTCGATTTTCCGGTGCCGTGATAGCCCTGAACCATCACCCGGCGGTTGAAAGCGAAGCCGGCCAGGATGGCAGTAGTGGTTTCGGGATCAAAAACATAGGAGGGATCGAGATCGGGAACCCGTTCGTCCTTCACGCTGAACGCAGGCACCTGCATGTCGAGATCAATACCAAATATTTCGCGCGCATCGACCATCTTGTCGGGTGCATCCATTATGGTTTCGCCGCTGGTGTCGGAATTGGTATTTGGTATCTCAGTCATGTTCGCCCTTCGAAATTGGTCATCCGTTGGCCCTAGCCCCTATCATCGGGCCTGTCGAAACACGTTCATCAAAATCGACAGGCGCCGAGGACCTGAAGCGTCCCTCGACAAGTTAAGGACCAACGGGAATTGGATTCTCATCGAAAATCCGGTGATTCCTTAAGCTGCGTATAGGCCTCGATCACATTTGCCAACTGTTTCTCGTGGCTGCGGTCGCCGCCGTTGCGATCGGGATGATATTTGCGGACCAGCGCGGAATAGGCACGGCGGATGTCACTGCGGCCTATGGACCCGGCGTCACTGTCGCCAAGCCCTAGCGTCTTCAGAGCTTTCTGGTCTGCGCGAGAGACAGCGGGTCCCGAGGTCTGGCGGCGGTTGAGACCGCCTGCAAATCGTGCGCCGATTGCATCGAGCGGGTCGGCAAAATCCGCCCATGCCGGTTGTGCACCGGCACCGCCGTCATAGACTCGTCGCGTCGAGTCCCACCCGCGCACCGGATGTTGCGCGTCGAAAATCTGCTCCGCATCCATCCCGGCAAAATAGTCATATCCCTGATTAAACTCGCGGACATGGTCGAGGCACAGCCAGCGATATTCGCCGGGTCCGTCGGAGCTGCGGCTACTGCCATAGATTGGCGGCGCGCGAAATTCTCCCGCTTCGGGGCATCCCTCGATGGTGCAAGGTTGGCCATCGGTTTCGACGCGGCCATGAAAGCGGTTGGGTTTTCTTTTGGGAGAAACGGTCAATCTTGCTCCGTTGGTCCCGCGCGGTTCGAAGGACGGTTTGAAAGCCGCAAAGGCGCTTCGACAAGCGCAGCAAAAACGGCTAATATGTTGAGTGAAAATGCAATATGGAGATTCGATGTCAAAAGGTCCAGTCCACAGCGAGATCGAAAAGCGGCTCACCGCCGAACTCTCGCCAATATCGCTCAATGTCATCAACGATAGCGCCAGCCATCATGGCCATGCCGGCGATGACGGCAGCGGCGAATCGCATTTTACTGTCGAGATTGTTTGCGCGGCCTTCGAAGGGCTGTCCCGTCTCAACCGCCAGCGGATGGTCAACAAGGCGCTGGGCGACATGATGCGTGACAAGGTCCACGCGATGGTGATTCAAGCAAGGGCGCCGGGGGAGTGATCCGTTGCGCCTGCCTTTTGGAGACAAAAGACAAGGCGATCATGCTGGTACGGGTTCGTGACAACGACCTGTGGTATTTGCCCGGCGGGACAATCGAAGATGGTGAAACACCCCCCGATACGTTGATCCGTGAAATTGCTGAAGAGCTGAACGTCAGGATCGACGAAGCTTCGGTCGGGTTTGAGCGGGTTGTCGTCGGGCCAGCGCTTGGCAGAGCCGGAGATGTCGAGCTGAATTGTTTTCGCGCCCGATGGGCTGGCGACATGCGTGCAACCGCCGAGGTGTCGGAAGTTGCTTATCTGGGCTTTGACCAACGCGACAGAATGGCGCCAGCTGTCAGAATATTGGTGGAGCAATTGCAGAGCGAGTTGGCGGCGTCATGATCGAAACAGCAAGCCTCGCGAACGTCATGTGCTTTAGCTTGAGGCAAAATCGACCCTGAATAGGGGCAGCGCGATAACAGAGAAAACCAATGGAAGGCTGGATAAATTATGACCAACATCATGCAAACCATCACTCCCACCACCCACGATCTTGGCGAGTTTGAAGTTCGCCGCGTTCTGCCTTCGCGGCACCGCCGGACGGTCGGGCCGTTTATCTTTGTCGACGAATTTGGTCCGGCGGTCCTGCCGGAAGGCGATGGCATGGGCGTCCGCCCGCATCCGCATATCAATCTGGCGACGGTGACCTATTTGTTTGAAGGCGCGATCGATCATCGCGACAGTCTGGGCACATTCCAGACGATCCGGCCCGGTGCGGTGAACCTGATGACGGCGGGCAGGGGGATTGTCCATTCCGAGCGGTCTCCGCTGGAGAGTCGCGATCAAAAGAAGCCGATGTTCGGCATGCAGACATGGCTGGCTTTGCCCGATGGCAAGGAAGAGATTGATCCGGCGTTCGAGAATGTCGGAGTAGATGATTTGCCGCTGGTCGAGGACAATGGCGCAAAGGCACGGATCATCATGGGGTCGCTCTGGGGACAGACTGCTCCGACCACCTGTCATTCCGAGACGATCTATGCCGATATCCTGCTCTACGCCAATGGCGGGATACCGGTTGACGCGGAGGCCGACGAACGGGCGGTGATGCTGGTTGACGGCGACGGCGCGCTAGATGGGGTGCCGCTGGAAAAATATGTGCTCTATGTCATCGCGCCGGGGGCGAAAGTCTCGCTCTCGTCTCTGTCAGGTGGCCGTGCGATGCTGCTCGGTGGAGTGGCCTTTACCAGCGAACGGCATGTCTGGTGGAATTTTGTTTCCTCGAGCAAGGAACGGATCGAGCAGGCAAAGTCGGACTGGTTCGAAGGGCGCTTTCCCAAGGTACCGGGTGATCCGGACGAGTTTATTCCGCTGCCCGAGGGGCGGCCCAATACGATTACGGATTAGATAACCCTCTCCCTTTGGGAGAGGAAAATTCAATATTTTTACTCCTCAAGCCACTCGACCCACGCGCCATGGGCATGGGCGCTGCCCAGTAGCGTCGGTTGCTCGCCGCCGGGCCAGTAGCGGATGGTCAGTTCGTGTCGGAAGGTCTTGCGGTTGGTTTCCAGCGACATCCATGCGAGCGGCCTGTCCGCCGTCGCGGCTTTGCCTGCCGTCTCCATCGCCATGGTGATCCGGTCCTTGGTTGGCTGGGGCAGATATTGCCAGACGATCGAATGCATCAACACCCGGGCCACGCCGCTTTCCTGCGGCCGGGTCAGCTGCTCTTCGGTCCAGTCGGCGGCATCGGCCTTTACCAGATCGGGCGCGGCCTGTTTTGCCAGGGTGATGGATGCTTCCATGCGCTCGAAGCGGGCGGGCATTTCGGGCCAGATATAGCCTTTGAGCCGGGCTGCGGTTTCGTCGTCGGTTAGATCAATCGGATTCTGGTCGCAGCCGCGGATGCTGACGATATCGACCGGTGCTTGCGGGGGCGGGGGGCCGCGCCATTCCGGCTTGATCCGCATCGGCGAATCCTTCGGCCCGGCAAGCACGCCATTCAGGTCATAATGATAGCGTTCCATCATCGTATTGACCCCGGCGCTGGCACCGAGCTCGAGCAGTTCGAATCGGGGGCCGACAGGTTCCGATAACCACAATAGCCCCGCCATGAAGCTGGCCGAACGACCCGACTCGTTGGTCTGGGGCGGGCTGTCGAACCAGGGCAGTAATTCTGCATCATGGTCGGCCACGACCTGTCCGACGAGAAGGTCAATCGCATCCTGATCGCTGGTCCGGCCTTCGTAAATTTCGGCCAGACGCGGTTCCTTGCCGCTGAGATAGAGATGGTGGAGGCCGCCGGTAAGGCGCAGCGGCATCGCGTCTTCCAGCGGTTTTCCCGGCCAGTTGGCGATTTTCTTTCCGCAGGCCGTCGGGCCGTTGATCAGGGCCAATTGGGCGATGATGATCGAGGCGGTAACCGGTGCATCGTTACGCAAACAATGTTCCGCCTGACTGCGCATTCCCTGCGCGATATCTTCCACGTCCAAAATGTCCATAACTCGTTGCCCTT
>TARA_R110000787_G_scaffold152035_1_pt1 | contig 46842 bp, 47 predicted proteins | sample TARA_R110000787 | Tara Oceans TARA_R110000787 (sample SAMEA4397920) | marine metagenome | biome: Polar Biome; feature: [DCM] deep chlorophyll maximum layer (ENVO:01000326); material: water (ENVO:00002006), including particulate matter (ENVO:01000060) such as... | depth 35 m | reverse complement strand
CCCGGCTGCCAACAACATTGTTGGAAACTGTCGGTTCTGCGGCAGTTGTCGCAAGGCCAACCAGCAGCTTGTCATCACCAGCACCACCCGAATAGGTGTCGTTACCACCACGATCAATCAGCAGATCATCACCAGCTCCGCCAAAGATGGTATCGTCACCGGAATATCCATCCAGCGTATTGGCTTCATCACCACCGGTAATCGTGTCGTTACCGGCACCGCCAATGATATTCTCAATGCTGATCAGCGTATCATTGCCAATTTCATCTGCAGAGCCGGAAGCCGTATCATTACCCAGATCCACCGTGATCGAGGTATTGGCACTCATATAGAAGACCCAGTCGTCCCCCTCGCCGCCATCATAGGTGTCGTCACCGAGTCCGGTGCCGCCAATAATCGTATCACCACCGGTTCCGCCGGAGACAAAATCGTTACCGGCATCGCCGGTCAGAATATCATTACCGATGCCGCCAAGGACAACGTCACCGCCGCCACCACCAAGCACCATGTCGCTGCCGCCGCCGCCATCCAGCGTATCATCACCAGCGCCACCGAAAATGGTCTCACCCGTCGTACTACCGACAAATGATCCGTTAATCGGGCCAAAGACGGTCTGAACAACCTCCTGCTCAACAATGCCGCCGACGATTGAATTATCGCCATCCTGCATGCCGGACGACGCATCACCGGCACTGATCGAGCCGACATCAACACCACCGACGGTTTCAATTCCCTGGTTACCGACATAATCACCACCGGTAACCACATCGATCTCACCTTCTTCAGGCGCCCCGGACAAATCCGGACCAAATGCCTCGGCCTCAACCTCAAGCTCACCCTCAAGCACCGGCGGCCCTGCAGCCTCTTCAAGCGCGACCTCTTCACCCTCACCTTCTTCCGCCTCTTCCGGAGTTTCCTCTCCTTCAAGGGCTTCTTCCGGAACCGGCGGACCAGCTTCATCTTCCGGCGCATCAGGGCCAGCCTGCTGATCATTCTCATTACCGGCGTTGCCGGAATCAAAAGTGTTCTGGGGCAGGGACCGCAGCGCGGGTGCAAATGTCTGTTCAAACTGCTGCGCGGAAACAGTGAAGGTCTGAACCGGCGGCACATTGATGCCGAGAACCTGGGTCGCCTGGAACGGCTGGTTCAGAATCTGGACACCAGCATCGTTGTAAACCGCGATTTCACCAACCTGACCGTCACTTTCCTGCGTCAGGACAACCGTCAGGGTCTGACCATCACCAAGGTCAATACCGCCCTTCGTTCCACGAATACCGATTGTCGCGACAGGCGTCTTGACCTGCATCGCATCAACGCCGGTCTTCGAAATCTTACCCGATACAAATGAGAAAACGCCCTGAACCAGAGAAAAGCTGGACGAGCCGCTTTCCGTGTTCGGGTCATAAATCAGTTCATCCAGAACCATCGTCCCGTCGGCACCCAGCGAGAAAGTGGTGTCATCAACGAAGACGATCCCGACAGCACCATCACCGCCGGTCTCAAGCTGGTCACCCTGATAGATCGGATCACCTGCCTGCAACTCAACCTGCGTGCCATCAAGCCGAATGGCGTAAACTTCACCCTCTGAGGATTCTACACGGCCAATAGGCTGGACCTCTGCGTCTGTCGCCCCTGCCTGAGCGACCTGACCGGGCGCAAGCGGCCCGGCAAGCCGACTGGCAAGCGCACCCTCAATCTTTGCACCGGTAACAGACTGGATATCCGCGAGAGGTTCCTGAGCGAAATAGTCCCGGATGACTACCGTCTTGCCATCACCAAATTCCAGGACGATGTCATGACCACTACGACTGAAATCAGCAGTCGCAGGCTGCAAACCATCAGGAAGAACTATCTTTCCCGAACTGTTTGCCTCAATAACGAGATCAGCACCCCGTTCTGAACCGCCTGAATTTCTTGTCGCCATGTCACCCACCTCGCAGCATTTTTGCTGCTTCCTGCCCCATCTCTGAGACCAATTTAGTCACCGGCACCTGCCGATGAGCCACTCGGAATAACCCTCACCCTGTAAAATCCCGCAGTTTTCCGTTGCTTTCTACTGCAACAGACCTCCCCCAGAGACTCCGGTCACGCAAATGACCTTAACGCAGAAAGCCACATAAACATACCGACACAAGGTCAATCAAAATCGCTTATACAAATTTCCTGAGATATGTAACCGGTCGACTGATCCGCAAACCTGCACAGCGATTCCATCCCACGGACAGTTACTTATCCGCTCTACAGAGCCAACGCAGTGATGGCAGTCACGTCTGATTTTCCAGGACATACCGTCCCGGAGCCGGCTCGATAAAACACCTCATCGGACTCACCGGAACTGAATCCGTTTCAGCATTGCCGGCGGCATCAAGGAAGCGTTTCCAGCCAGGCCACCAGGACCCTTCTTCACGAGGTGCATCAACTGGCAACTGCTCTGCGGGCACCGCATCTGAAAGTGCCGAAGTCAGGTCCCGGAATCCATATTTCTTCTGACCCGGTGAATTAATTACACCGGCAACATGACCGCTTCCCGCAAGGACAAATTGCGGCGTACCACCGACATTCCCAGCCCCTCTCCAGACAGACTGCCAGGGAGCAATATGATCATCTTCGGTCGCCAGAAAGAATGTCGGGCGATTGATCTGCCCAAGATCAATGGAGCGACCTGCCAGACAAAGCGCTCCCGGCAAAACCAGACGATTACCCTCATACATATTCCGGAGATAGTAACTGTGCATAGCAGCCGGCATCCGGGTATTATCGGCATTCCAGTGCAGAATATCGAATGGCCTCGGGTCTCGTCCCATCAGGAAATGCTCGATAAAAAAGGACCAGTAGAGGTCTTTCGATCTCAGAAACGAGAAGACATCTGCCATTTCTCTCCCGTCCAGAAAGCCTGCTGACGCCATATGTTCATCAATCAGGGCCAGCACATCTGGTGAGATAAACGCCCCGATATCCCCTGGCTCCGAAAAATCGAGAAGCGTCGTCAGGAAACTATAGGACGAGGGGCCTTTTTCGCCCTCCGCAGCATACCAGGCTGCTGTCGCCGCCAGCAGCGTTCCGCCCAGACAATAGCCAACCGCATGATAAGCCGGAACCTCCAGCAACTCACATAACCGCCGTCCCATCTCAACGGGGCCGGCAAGCATGTAGTCTTCAAAATCGGTCTCAGCCAGTCCGGCATCAGGATTAACCCAGGACAGAACGCAAACTGTATGCCCCTGCTCTGTCAGCCACCTGATCAGGCTGTTTTGTGGCCGGAGATCAAGGATATAGAACTTATTGATCCAGGGCGGCACAATCATGACAGGCAAGGCGTTGGTCGGGCCGTTCTCAGGCTCATAAACGAGCAACTGGCAAAGCGCGTTTTCAGCAATGACATAGCCGGGGGTAACAGCGATATCGCGCCCCGGCATAAAGGCCCCCGCCGGGGACATCGGAGCAACCAGCCTGCCTGTTTCCACATCCAGTCGTTCAACAAGATTGCCTATCGATCTGACAAAACTCTCCCCGTCTGTTTCGACCAGATGTCGAAGGGCTGCGGGATTGGTAAACAGGCTATTGGCCGGACAAAGCGCCTCAGCAGACAGTCTCGTCAGAAATCTGCCCCGTACGCCCTCAACTGCATTATCTGATGCCAGTAATTCCGCAATCTCGGCCATACCTTCCGACAAGCGGTCGTAAGTTCTGCGCAAGTGCCGGAACCCCCGGTGGCTATTCCAGAACTCATCCGAAAACCGTCGGTCAGGAGGTGCGGTCTTCGTGTCGGGACTCTCTTCAGTCAGCGGCGTCGAGAACACCTCCATCAGCTTCCTGTGCCAGACAGCCGCAATCTCCGGGTTATCGGCAACCCCCGCCCAGAACCGGCGCAGAGCATCCGCCTGCACATCCATCACTTGCGTCATGAAGGGGCGTTCTTTCGGCAAAGGAGCGCTGTCCCCGACAAGCTTGTCGAACAAGGCAGCCCCTGATTTCCGGCAGGACTGCCTCAATTCATCGCTGAGCAGATGATCAGCCTGATCAGCCATCTGAAATGCCATATGTCCGGTTTTCTTCTTGTATGACAACTGACCGATTGCAGTGTGGAACGCTCAAAGGTAGCCTCTCGCCAACAGATTTCTTGGAGAAGAATAGCATGGATATGTCAGGTGAGTACCGGATTCCCGCCTCAAGGGAAACCGTTTGGCAGGCTCTTAATGACCCGGATGTACTGCGGGAATGCATCCCCGGCTGTGACAGCCTGGATAAAACATCCGAAACCTCTTTCGAGGCTCGTGTGACAGCAAAGGTCGGGCCCGTTAAAGCAAAGTTTGGTGGTGAAGTTGAACTGACTGATATCAACCCGCCCCAGTCCTACAAAATATCAGGGCAGGGAAAAGGCGGGGCTGCCGGCTTCGCCAAAGGCGGCGCTGAAGTCAGCCTTGAAGAAGACGGCGACGAAACGATTCTCCGCTATGAAGTGAATGCCACAGTTGGTGGAAAACTGGCCCAGATCGGATCCCGTCTGGTCGACAGCACGGCCCGCAAGATGGCTGATCAGTTTTTTGGGAAATTCGTTGAAGTTGTCAGCGCAAAGGAAGCTGCGGGCTGACGGCTTACGGTGGTTTCTGCGCCCTGCCTTTGCTTGACGCAAGGCGCAGTGCCCCCGCATACTTCGTAACAAGTGCAGCCGGCAATCGGCGCAGACATTATAAGTGACACATAACTTAGGGAGGTTGCCATGAGCACCGTATCCATGACGGTGAACGGCAAGTCGGTATCGGCAGATGTCGAAGACCGCACATTGCTGGTTCAGTTGCTACGTGAACATCTGGGACTGACGGGAACCCATGTCGGCTGTGATACCAGCCAGTGCGGTGCCTGTGTTGTCCATGTAAACGGCACATCTGTTAAAAGCTGCACCATGCTGGCCGGACAGGCTGACGGCGCTGAAATTCAGACAATCGAAGGTCTGGCGAATGGCGATGAACTGCATCCCATGCAGGAAGCCTTTCGTGATAATCACGGCCTGCAATGCGGTTTCTGCACACCCGGGATGGTGATGAGCGCCGTCGATCTGGTGAAAGAAAACGCCGATCCGAGTGATCAGGAAATTCGTGAATGGCTGGAAGGCAATCTTTGCCGTTGCACGGGGTACCAGAACATCGTGAAGGCCATCAAGGCCGGCGCGGCTGCTATGAGGAGTTAAGATCATGCCAGATGATGGAATCGGCGCATCAGTACTTCGCAAGGAAGACTTCCGCTTTCTGACCGGTCGCGGCAATTATACCGACGACATCAACCGCCCGGGTCAGACCCATGCTGTCATCTTGCGCTCCCCTCACGCTTTCGCAAAAATCAACGGCATCGACATCTCCGCTGCCAAATCGGCTCCCGGCGTCGTCGCCATTTTCACCGGCGCGGATATGGCTGCCGACGAAATCGGTGGCCTGCCCTGCGGGTGGCTGATCCACAACAAAGACGGCTCTCCGATGAACGAGCCGGGGCATCCCCCGCTCGTCACTGACCATGCGCGTCATGTTGGCGATCAGGTCGCTGTCGTCATCGCAGAAACCCGGACACAGGCCCGTGACGCCGCAGATCTGATCGAAGTCGATTACGAGGTCCTGAAAGCCTGCGTCGATACCGCTTCTGCTGACAAGGACGATGCGGCACAGGTCTGGCCCGGCATTGCCGAAAACAACACCTGCTATGACTGGCATCTTGGTGAAAAAGACGAGGTTGAGTCAGCCTTCGCCAAAGCAGCCCATGTCACTTCAGTCGATATCGTCAATAACCGGCTGGTGGCCAACCCTATTGAGCCCCGGGCCGCTGTTGCAGAATTTGATACGGCAACCGGTGACTACACCCTGTTCACAACAAGCCAGAATCCGCATGTCATCAGACTGCTGATGGGCGCGTTCGTGCTCAACATACCTGAACACAAGCTGCGTATTGTCGCCCCGGATGTCGGTGGCGGCTTCGGATCTAAAATTTTCCATTACGCAGAAGAAGCCATACTGACCTGGGCATCGGCAAAGGTACGCCGTCCGATCAAATGGACAGCCGACAGATCAGAAAGCTTTCTCAGTGATGCACAGGGCCGGGACCACGTCACCCATGCTGAACTCGCCATGGATGCGAATAACAAGATCACCGCATTCCGGGTGAACACGAAGGCCAACATGGGGGCATATCTTTCTACCTTCGCGTCCTGTGTTCCGACCTATCTCTATGCAACGCTGCTTTCCGGACAATATGCAATCCCGCATATCTATGCCGAAGTGAAAGCAGTCTTCACCAACACTGTACCCGTTGATGCCTATCGCGGTGCCGGACGGCCCGAAGCGACATATGTCGTGGAACGCGTCGTCGATCTGGCCGCACGTGAACTGGGCATGGACCCGGCAGAATTCCGGCGGCTGAACTTCGTCGCAAAAGACGCCTTCCCCTATCAGACCGCTGTCGCCCTGCAGTATGATATCGGTGACTATGAGGCATCTCTGGATGAAGCCTTGCAGGCGTCCGATTACGCAGGCTTTCCGGCACGGAAAGCCCAGTCCGAAGCCAACGGGAAACTGCGTGGTATCGGTCTCTGTTCCTACATCGAAGCCTGTGGCATTGCGCCAAGTGCGGTTGCCGGTGCGCTCGGTGCCCGGGCAGGTCTTTTTGAAACAGCCAATGTCCGGGTGAACCCGACGGGTTCGGTAACCGTATTTACCGGCTGCCATTCCCATGGTCAGGGTCACGAGACGACCTATGCTCAACTGGTCGCTGACCGGCTCGGAATTCCCGTCGGTAATGTTGCCGTCGTTCACGGTGATACCGGGAAGATTCCCTTCGGTATGGGCACCTACGGCTCCAGGTCTCTTGCCGTTGGCGGCTCGGCCATTGTCAAAGCAATGGACAAGATCGTGGCCAAGGCGACCAAGATTGCAGCGCATATGCTGGAATCATCAGAATCGGATATCGAGTTTGTTGACGGCGCGTTTAACGTCAAGGGAACCGATAAGTCACTGTCCTTCGGAGAAGTCGCTCTTTCCGCCTATGTTCCGCACAACTATCCGCATGAAGATGGTGTTGAACCGGGACTGGATGAAACAGCCTTTTATGATCCGGCAAACTTCACGTTCCCGGCAGGCACTTATGTCTGCGAAATCGAGATTGACCCGGAAACCGGTGTCATCGACGTGGTAAGTTTTACTGCAGCAGATGATTTCGGCATCATCGTCAATCCGATGATTGTTCAGGGTCAGGTTCATGGCGGTGTTGCCCAGGGTCTCGGGCAGGCACTGCAGGAAAACTGTGTCTATGACAGCGATGGTCAGTTACTGACCGGGTCCTACATGGACTACTGCATGCCACGGGCTGACAACCAGCCGATGACATTCAACCTGAACATCCATGACGGAACCGCCTGTACTCACAACCCTCTGGGTGTGAAGGGTTGCGGTGAAGCCGGTGCTATCGGCTCTCCTGCTGCCCTGATGAATGCGGTCTATGACGCTCTTGGACAAGACCTGCAAATGCCGGCAACAGCCCAGAAAGTCTGGAGCCTGTGCCAGTCCCTCAAAGCCGCTGCTGAATAAGGAGGCAGAAACATGTATGATTTCACCTACAGGAAAGCTTCCTCACCCGATGAAGCAGCGAAGGTATTCGCATCCGCAGACGACGCCACCTATATGGCTGGCGGCATGACGCTGATTCCAACACTGAAGCAACGTCTGGCCAGCCCGTCCGATGTTATCGACCTCGGACCGGCTTCAGAGCTTGCCGGCATCAAGGCCGGTGGTAACAACATCACGATCGGTGCCATGACAACCCATGCAACGGTGGCTGCCTCGGCAGACGTCCGTAATACCATTCCCGCGCTGGCATCTCTTGCCGGCGGTATCGGCGACCCGGCCGTCCGCCACCGGGGCACCATCGGCGGATCAGTTGCGAACAATGACCCGGCTGCCGACTATCCCTCGGCCGTGCTTGGTCTGGGAGCCACGGTTCACACCAACAAGCGGGATATTGCTGCCGACGATTTCTTTGTGGGCATGTTTGAAACCGCCCTTGAAGAAGGTGAACTGATTACCGGCTTCACTTTTCCCCTGCCGGAAACAGCCGCCTATTCAAAATTCCCGAACCCGGCATCACGCTATGCGGTGGTTGGTGTTTTTGTCGCGAAAACCGGATCCGGCGTGCGTGTTGCCGTTACCGGTGCAGGACCGTCGGTTTTCCGCGCCACGGAAATGGAAGCAGCACTGAGCGTTGATTTCTCAGCCAAGGCACTTGATGGCATCACGGTTGACGCCAGCGGCCTGAATAGCGATATCCATGCTTCAGCCGAATATCGCGCCCATCTGGTTGGTGTTATGGCAAAACGGGCTGTTGAAGCAGCCGCCTGATATACCGACCCGGCGAACTATAGACGGCGGCGGTCCCTGACCGCCGCCGTTTGCCGTTCAGGAAAGCAGAGAAATGACACTTGAAGATCCGATAAAGACCGTCGACGCGACCTCCGACCTCCTTCGTTCAGGTAACTATCTGGCCGACCGATCACTTGCCACGGCCATTCATCTGGCACTCAAGCTGAAACGACCGCTTTTCCTTGAAGGCGAAGCCGGGGTCGGAAAGACAGAGATCGCCAAGGTCCTGAGCGCCACCCTCGGACGTAATCTGGTCCGGCTGCAATGCTATGAAGGCCTTGATGTCAGCTCTGCCGTTTATGAATGGAACTACCCGGCCCAGATGGTTGAAATCCGTCTGGCCGAAGCAGCGGGCGATGCCGGTCGCGATCAACTGGCATCCGCAATATTTGATGAACGGTTTCTGATCGAACGCCCCATCCTGCAAGCCCTTCGCCCTGACAAAAAGGGCCCTCCGGTCTTGCTGATTGATGAACTGGACCGGGCTGATGAACCGTTTGAAGCCTTTCTTCTCGAAGTGCTTTCAGATTATCAGGTAACCGTCCCTGAACTGGGGCCGATTGTTGCCGCCGAACCGCCGATCGTCATCATTACTTCGAACCGGACGCGAGAGATTCATGACGCGATCAAACGCCGCTGTTTCTATTACTGGGTGGACTATCCGACAGCTGAACGGGAAGCGGAAATTCTTGCCGTAAAAGCACCCGGCGCAAACGAAGCCCTGAGCCGCCAGATCGTTGCCTTCGTCCAGAAGCTGCGGGATGTGGACCTGTACAAGCTTCCGGGGATTGCCGAAACTATCGACTGGACGAATGCGCTGATGCAGCTTGATGTCATCGATCTTGATCCCGCGAGTGTCGATTCCACATTAGGTATATTGCTGAAATATCAGGATGACATCGAACGTCTGCGCGGCAGCGAGGCTATGAGCATCCTCAATCAGGTGAAGTCCGAAATTGCATCAGGCACGGCAGCCTGATCCGATGACAGGTGAAGACGTGACAGCGATCCGGCAACTACAGCAGGGGAAATCAGGCGGACGTCTTACGGCCAACATCATGCATTTTGGCCGCGTTCTTCGGCAGGCAGGACTACCGGTCGGTCCCGGCAAGATCATCGAAGCCGTACAGGCCGTCGAGGCCGTGGGCATCACCAACCGGGAAGATTTCTACTGGACCCTTCATGCCATTCTGGTGAATCGCCGGGATCAGAGGGAGATTTTTGATCAGGCATTTCATGTGTTCTGGAAGAATCCGCGCATTCTTGAACGCATGATGTCGTTGCTGTTGCCCGAGATGCGATTGCCCGGCAATGAAGAAGACAAAAATCAGGAACTGAACCGGCGGCTTACAGAGGCACTTTATTCCAAATCTGCACAGGAAGAAGCCATCGAGAAAATGGAGGAAGAACTCAGGTTCGATGCCTTCATGACCTTCTCGGACCGGGATGTTCTTCAGGAAATGGATTTCGAAAAAATGAGCGCGGAAGAAGAAGCCCGCGCCCGCCGCCTGATCCGTAAACTCTCCCTGCCCCTGGCAGAAGTGCCGACCCGTCGCTTTCAGTCGGCACTGAACGGCAGGCGCGTTGACCTTCGCAAAAGCTTCCGGGCAGGTCTTGGCATGGGTGGTGAACTGATGCCACTGAGCCACAAGAAGCGTCGCACCCGAAAGCCTCCGCTCATTCTGCTTTGTGATATTTCCGGCTCCATGAGTCGTTATTCCCGGATGCTGCTCCACTTCATGCATGCGGTTTCGAATGACCGGGATCGCGTACAATGTTTCGTTTTTGGCACCCGCCTGACGCACATCACCCGGCAGCTTAAATACCGTGATGTTGACGAAGCCCTCGCCAAAGTGGCTGAACAGGTCGAAGACTGGTCTGGCGGTACGCGGCTCGGGTCCAGTCTGGCCGAGTTCAATCAGGTATGGGGACGACGGGTGCTGGGACAGTCCCCGGTCGTCCTGCTGATTACCGATGGGCTGGACCGGGATGCAGGTGCCGGTCTCAACAAGGAAATTGAACGTCTGCACAAATCATGTCGCTATCTGATGTGGCTGAACCCGCTATTGCGATATGATGGCTACCAGCCGAAGTCTCTCGGTGCCCAGGCTATGCTGCCACATGTCGATGATCTGCGTTCCTGCCACAGCCTGAACAGCATCGACGAACTGGTCGCCGCAATCGGCACAATAGACACAGCCCCTCGCGGACAAACAAAAAACAAATGGGAGAGCGTCGCATGACCGAAGATGTTCTTGAAGTTGGCCGAAACTGGAAATCAGCCGGACAATCCGTCGCCATAGCAACCGTTGTCACGACATGGGGATCATCCCCCCGGCCCGTCGGCAGTCAGCTTGTCGTCAACGACGACGGGCAGTTTGTCGGGTCCGTATCCGGTGGCTGCATCGAAGGCGCGGTTGTTCGTGAAGCCGTCGAAGTCATGACAGAAGGCAGTACCCGAATGCTGACCTTCGGCGTCAGTGACGAGGAAGCCTGGGATGTCGGGCTGGCCTGCGGCGGCAAGGTCGAAGTTTTTGTCGAGCCACTGGAATGAAACTCTCACTACTCAACGAATTGCAGATACTGCGGGCACAAAAGATACCGGTCGCTGTCCTCAGCAATCTGACGACAGGCCAGCAGGTGCTGATTACTGCTGACGAAGTTTCCGGTGACATGGAAACTTCAGACGCCATCCGGGAGCAGGCTCGCCAGCGCCTGAAGCACGATGCCAGCGGGCGACTGGATCAGACCGAAGATCAGTTGTTTCTGCAATGCCACAATCCACCGCTTCGGCTGGTCATTATTGGTGCGGTGCATATTGCCCAGGCACTTGCCCCCGTTGCTGCCATTACCGGATATGAAGTCTGCATCATCGATCCCCGGCGCTCCTTTGCATCACCAGAGCGATTCCCCGGTGTTGAGATAATCTGTGACTGGCCGGACGAAGCGCTTGCGCGACTATCTCCGGATGCCCGTACAGCCGTCATTACCCTGACCCACGATCCGAAACTGGATGATCCAGCCCTGCATATCGCCCTTCGTTCCGATGCGTTCTATATCGGTTGTCTGGGCAGCCGGAAAACACATGGCCTGCGCTTGCAGCGGCTCCATGATGCCGGCTTCAGCGATGCCGAGACAAACCGGATTCACGGCCCCCTTGGTCTGCCAATCGGTGCAAGATCACCTCAGGAGATAGCCATTTCCGCCCTGTCTCAGGTAATTGAGAAGCTGCACAAGCCAATGCCTGACGAACGGTGAGTGATCATGTTTTTTGGTGAAGTGCCTGTAGACGATGCCGAAGCTCATATTCTCGGGCACAGCATTTCCGTAGGCCGCGCCAAGTTCAGAAAAGGCCGTGTCCTCTCAGCTGAAGATATCGAAGCCCTCCGGCAGGCAGACATCACAACAGTCACAATTGCCCGGCTGAGTCCGGACGATGTGGCGGAAGATATTGCGGCCGGTCGTATTTCCGAACCACTGACTACAGCCACATTGCGCGCCTCAGAACCCTTTACCGGTCGCGTCAACCTGTTCGCCAAAGCCGATGGCCTTGTTATTGCCGATGCGGCAGCCGTTAACCGTCTCAATGCCATTCATGAAGCCATGACCATGGCAACCCTGGCTCAGGATACAGTCGTCCGCAAAGGCCAGATGGTCGCGACAATCAAGATCATCCCGTTTGGCGTGGCAAACGAACTTGTCGAACGGTGGGTCGAAACAGCACGACAGGCCCCCGCCCTTGACGTCAAAGCCTTTGGAAATCTGACCGTCGGCATGGTGCTCAGCGGAACCGAGCAACTGAAACCATCCGTGATTGAGAAGACCATCAATGCAACACGCGAACGTCTCAGTCTTTCGGGTAGCCGGATGCTCGACCCGCTGACCTGCGATCACGACACAGCGTCCGTTGCAGCCGCAATTGGAAAACTGATGGATACAGGCTGCGATATGGTGCTGGCCTCCGGTTTATCCGCCATTGTGGACCGTCAGGATGTCATACCATCTGCGATCGTTGCCGCTGGCGGTGAAATCATCCATTTCGGCATGCCTGTTGACCCGGGCAACCTGATGTTACTTGGCCGCATCGGCACAGCCCCTGTCATCGGATTACCGGGCTGCGCCCGCTCACCAAAGCTGAACGGTTTTGACTGGATCCTGAATCGATGCGCCGCAGGCGTTGATCTGTCATCCCGGAATATCATGGAAATGGGGGTCGGCGGATTACTGACGGAAGGGGCTCGGCCCATGCCCCGTGAAGGCAAAAAGAAGAACAAAAGCCCGGCAAGACAGAATATTGCGGCCCTTGTGCTCGCAGCCGGCCAGTCCCGCCGGATGGGGGATGAAAACAAGCTGCTGAAAATATTCGATGGCAAGCCGCTGATACAGCGAACGCTGGGTGAAATCATACAGGCGCCTGTCCAGAACACGACGGTCGTCACCGGATATCAGAGCGACAAAATACAAGCAGCAATAGAGGGCATCAGTGTCTCAGCCATTCATTGCCCCGATTATGCATCCGGCCTCAGTGCATCCCTGAAGGCTGGCCTTCAGTCACTTGATCCGGACTGTGATGGGGTTCTTATCTGTCTGGCAGATATGCCCTTTCTGACAGCCCGACATATCGGCAAGCTGATCGCCGCATTCGATCCCACGGAAGGGCGTGAGATATGCCTTCCCACATTCAACGGAAAACGTGGCAATCCGGTGCTCTGGTCCCGTCGCTTCATTGAAGACATGAAGGCTATCAAGGGCGACACAGGCGCCCGTCATCTGATCGGCGAGAATGCCGATGTCGTGGTGGAGGTTGCCATGGAGGATGATGGCATTCTGATTGATCTGGATTCCCCGGAAGCCTGGGAAATGGCGCTGGGCAGGCTTCCACAGACAACTGTCTGACCCCGGACATCCCGTTTCTGAGCCGCTTCATGATGGAATATCTCCAGATAACATCTGGAAAATGCATCATGAATACAGTGTCTTGCCGGTCAGTCCGTTTGCCAGCCACAGCAAATCAATGGCAGAGGAGAAGCTGAGCAACGAAAACGCGGGCAGCAAATGAAAACCCATCGGGTTTCGTGCCCCGCTTCTGCCCTCTGTCAGGACACCTACCGGAGAGGCAGCATTACCCTGTCCTGAAATGCCTTGCGCTCAGCCAGGCGTGCATACCAGTCATCAAGTGCCGGTGTATGCGGCCTGTCAGTCACCATCACCTGATAACGATACCAGCTGCAACCCGGCACAATATCTCCGTAAGACAGGCGGTCTCCGGCAACAAAGGGCTGGCGCTCAAGCGTTTTCTCAAGCATCTGCCAGCTATCAGCCAGTTGCGTCTTGGCCTGTTCGACCTGTTCTGGTGTGAACTTCTCGGGTGAACGGACAAGCCCCCAGAAGGCTGTCGTCAGGGGTGGGTGAATCCACCAGGCATTCCAGTCAGCCCACTGATCAGCATGACCGCGTTGCATTGGTGACTCGGGATAAATTTCACTATCGCCATAGCGGGCAGCAAGATAGCGAACAATAGCTGCAGATTCCCACAGAATATCATCGCCATCTCTGATCGTCGGCACCTTACCCCCCGGGTTCATCGCCAGGTAAGCTTCTGTATCAACAACGCCATATTCCATCCCGGCATCGATGCGCTCGTACTCAATGCCAATCTCGTCCGCGCACCACAAAACTTTCTGCACGTTTATCGAATTCAAACGACCCCAAATTGTCAGCATGTCATCCTCTGATTGTTTCAAACGAGACTATTGGTTAAGGGGCAGGCAATCCAGTCTCCATCACCCTGTCGGAGATTTTAGGGCGGTCAGGGAAAAAACGGGCCTAACAGTTGCCGTAATTGCCCCGCAGATTTCCTGCTTCGATGGATAGCGGTGTATTTTTGGTCGCTTCTGTTGAAAACTAGGGCAGATCAATCAGGAGATATATCATGTCGAAATTCACCGGAACTCTCTCAGGTCTCCTGACGATTGTGCTGACCCTGACCGGCTGTCAGGTTGCGACCTCGCAGCTGACGATTGATGAAAACGGCGCTGCGAGTGTGCTTCGCACGGCATCAAAGGACGGTCCGATCCCTGTTAAAGTATTCGGTGCACCAACCGCCGAAGACCCCAACTCTATCGCCAGCGCAACACTGTCAGGCCTTAATCGCGGTGGCGCGCGAAGCGGCCTGACCTATGACCTGAAAGCGACAGGTGTTGCTGCTCCCGGAACCTACGTTCTGGTCTACTACGATCCACCGGTCTCAATCGATTATGATGCCGCCTGCCGTGAAGGACCGCATACGACAGCCAGTCGGTCGGCCGACAACCTGTCTGCCGCAATCGTGCTCTGTGGAACGCCCCTGATCAGGCGGGCAGCCTGCTCCTATTCCGGACTTTGCACTCCGGACAAGGCAATGCGGGCGGTCTATTTCCAGACTCCCCGTCCCTCAACTCTCAGCGACACGAATATCCAGAAGCAACTGGCCAGTGCCGCCAGCGACCTTGCAGAAGACCAGAACAACAAAGATCCGAGGAATTAATAGGCCAGACAAGGATCGGGGCCCGTGTCTTTTGAACACGGGCCCCTCTCGCTTGGGGTGTGCCTGACATTTTCATGCCAGACACGCGGGGAACTTTTTGCTCTTCGGCAGATCAGTCGCGAACAATCGCCTCTTTAGTCCTGCAGATCTGATCTCTACCTTTGCGTTTCGGATCACTTCGCCGGAAGGGCTGTTTTTCTTTTGATCCTTGGTTGCGCGAGCACGAGGTGACGATATGATTGATGCTTGATACCGTCACTCAAATAGCCCAGAGGCACATACCATGAACATCCAATTGCGCGAGATGGAGTATCGTCTCCTTAAGCTTGCGACGCGCAAATTGCTGGGCCGATTTAAGAATCTTGAAGAAGCGGCTGGTCAGTGCCGGGTCAAGCCAACCAACCTTTCCCAGTATCAGAGCTTTGATCACTCCGCCTTCATGCCGGTGGATGTTGCAATGGAGCTGGAACGTGTGATCGGGGAACCGATTCTGACGCGCGAACTGGCTAATCTGCATGAGCAGCGGGGCTGGCCGGAACATATGCTTGATGTCCGGGGTGAAGCCCTCGACATCCCTGTCGCCGTGGGTGAACTGCTTGCCTTCATTTGTGAGGCGACCGCTGAAAACAGCCCCGGCGGCCGCCGGCTGACAGAGAACGAGAAACGCAGATATTTTGAATTGCGGCGAAATGTGTCCGAAGAACTGCGTCAGCTCGATACAGCGGTTGAACAGGATTCAGATATCAAGAACTTCCGTCAGGTCGGCCAGAAATCCGCCTGATGACCGAAGTTCAGAGCCCGCCGTCAACATTGCGGAAAGTTGAGTTCGACCCGGAATTCCGGGGTCCGTTGTCGGACATCGTCGTAACCGATCTGTCCCGGCTGGTCGCCGGAAATATGCTGAGCCTCCAGCTTGCAGACTTCGGCGCAGAGGTTTTCAAGGTAGAAGCCCCCGGTCGGGGCGACCCCCTCCGGGCCTGGCGGGAAAACGGGCATTCGATCTACTGGAAAGCCTATGGGCGAAACAAGAGAAGTATCGCCATCGATTTGAAATCTGATGCGGGCAAGGCATTGGTGCGGGACCTCGCAAGATCGTCGAATATCCTGATTGAGAATTATCGTCCCGGCAGAATGGAAGAGATGGGCCTCGGCCCGGATATCCTTTTCGCTGAGAACCCCAATCTGATCATCGTCCGGGTTTCCGGTTTCGGCCAAACCGGCCCCTACCGGAACAAGCCCGGTTTCGGTTCATTGATCGAAGCCATGTCAGGCTTCGCTACCCGTAATGGATTTGATGACAGAGAGCCTGTCTTACCTCCACTCGCGCTGGCAGACATGATTGCCGGAATGCAGGGTGCCTACAGTGTCATGGTCGCCCTGCGCGAAGTGGAACTCGGACACCGTGCAGGACAGATCGTCGATCTTTCTCTGCTGGAACCGATGTTCTCCGTTCTGGGACCTGAACCCGGCGTCTATGCCGTTACCGGCAACAGAAAAACGCGATCCGGCAGCGGCTCCAACACCTCATCTCCCAGAAATGTCTACAAAACCAGCGACGGACACTGGCTGGCGCTGTCTGCTTCGATTCAGACCATGGCAGAGCGATTATTCAGAACCATCGGCCGCGATGATCTCAACCATGACCCCGCCTTTGCTACAAACAGCGAGCGGATCAAACGCCGCGCAGAGGTCGATGAAATCGTTGGTGGTTGGATCGGTGAACGCACCCGTGACGAAGCTCTTGGCATTTTCGATGCTGCCGGAGTTACCGTCGGACCAGTCTATGACGTCGACGACATACTGACCGACACGCATTTTGCCGAGCGCGAGATCGCGGTACAGGTGCCCGATGAGGATGTCGGGCATGTCACGATTCACGGCATCAGTCCCAAACTATCGGAATCACCCGGTGGCCTGCGATGTCCTGCACCAACACTGGGGCAGGACACGCGATATATTCTGCAGAAAATCGGCAAGTCGGATGACGAAATAGCCGACCTGCTGGAACGCTCGGTTGCCGCTGAATAAAGCTGGCAACAACAACAGCCGTTGCCGAGCTTGCGTCAGTAACCCGCCGCGTGGGTCACAAAACCGGCGATTTCCTCGACACCCTTTCCCGCTTTCAGGTTGGTGAAGAAGAACGGCCGGTCACCCCGCTGAATTTTTGCATCCCGGTCCATGACATTGAGGTCAGCCCCAACCAGCGGCGCCAGATCAATCTTGTTGATGATCAGCAGGTCAGACTTGCTGATGCCCGGCCCCCCTTTTCTCGGTATCTTGTCACCGGCAGAAACGTCGATCACATATAACGTAAGGTCGACCAGTTCCGGGCTGAAGGTAGCAGCCAGGTTATCGCCGCCGGATTCAACAATCACGATCTGAAGCGCCGGAAAGGACTTCTCCAGATTTTCAATCGCCGCAATATTGATTGATGCGTCTTCCCGAATTGCCGTATGGGGACAACCGCCAGTCTCGACCCCGACAATCCGTTCTGGTGGCAGAGCACCGGAGCGGGTCAGGAACTGGGCGTCTTCCTGCGTGTAAATATCATTCGTGACCACGGCGATATCGTAGGTATCACGCAATGCTTTGCAGAGCCTGTCAGTCAGTGCGGTTTTACCGGACCCGACCGGGCCGCCGATGCCAACCCGAAAGGGGCCGCGAAAGTCTGTCGTCATGATCTGAACAACCTTGTTTTCTGTGTTTCGTGTCTCATTGAACAAATATCCGAGAAACTGACGCTGGTCCGGACCTCTTCCAGATCCGTTACCAGTCCCAGATCAACAACCTGCTGTATCACCGGCTCCAGCGCCGACATGCAACGGAGCCCGTCGGTCTGCCCGAGCGGCACCAGCTTGACAGCTGCAGCAACCAGATTCGCAGCAAAGGCATGGGCATAAGCCGTCACGGTCATGCGCAGGCTGATATCATGCCCGGCAGAAAACCAGCCGACAGCGACCGCATGCGGAATGTCAAAATCGAGATCTCCGGGTTCTATTTCACCCGGAACCGGCCAGACAGCCGCACCCGCCCGCCAGAAAGCCCGGCCCTGGGCAGTTGCCTCAAGGCGAAGCTCCCGGCTGGCAGATAAAGCAGCCGCCAGATTCGCAATCTCCCGCAATGCTGTTTTGTCCGGGTAAGCCCGGCCCGCCGCGACACAGGCAGCAGCATCTGTTATTCCAGCCCCATACATCAGGATATCGGAAATCCAGATGCTGGTCTCATCAGCATCGGACACAAATCCATCCTCGACAGCCTGTTCCATCCCGTGACTATAGCTGAAGGATCCAACCGGGAAGGATGGCGACAACCATGTCATCAGTCGCTGAAGATTGATCTCTGACAGCCCGGTACTCAATGCGAATGGGCCTCATGATAAGCGCCAGACTCCGGATGGAACGGGCGCATTTCAATCACAACAGACGCACCCTGCAATTTCAGCATCTCAACCAGCACACTGTCATAGGCAATGACCAGCGAGTCCCCGTGCAGTTCAGCTGCAGTGTGCCGGTTGCCGAGATGCCAGGCCAGACGGGCCAGATGCAGAGAATCCGAACAAGTCGCAATCGCCACTTTTTCCGGCGCAGCGACAACTCCGACCCATGCCCCGGTCTCCAGCAGCAACCCGTCACCATCTGCCATCATGCCCTGCCTCGGCAGGTCGATCATAATATCGGTCCCGGCCTCTCCGGCAACGCGCAGACGACGTTTCTGGCGCACAATATGATCCAGCTGGACACAATCCACCCGGTCTGCTTCCGGCCAATCACCGCGATGGTGCAGTTCAGTGACGCGTAACATCAGAACATGAAATATCGTTGTGCGAGCGGCAATACGGTCGCCGGCTCACAGGTCAGCAGTTCACCATCTGCATGTACTTCATACGTCTCCGGATCGACATCGATCTTCGGCGTCGCATCATTCAGAACCATCGAAGCCTTTCCGATGCCGCTGCGCACATTTTCAACTGCGATGGTGGAACGCTGCAGCCCGAATTTCTCACGCACGCCGGCCGCCTGTGCTGCTGCGCTGACAAAGGTGACGGAACTCATCGTCAGCGATCGGCCAAACGCGCCAAACATCGGTCGATAATGAACCGGCTGCGGTGTTGGGATTGATGCATTCGGATCCCCCATCGGGGCAGCTGCAATCGTCCCGCATTTGAGAACGACATCCGGTTTCGCACCGAAAAAGGCCGGCGACCACAACACCAGATCAGCAAGCTTGCCGACCTCGACAGAGCCGATATGGGAAGACATGCCATGAGCAATTGCCGGGTTGATGGTGTATTTCGCGATATAACGACGCACACGAAAGTTATCATTCTCCCCGGTTTCCTGCGGCAGGCGACCGCGTTGGCGCCGCATCTTGTCAGCAGTCTGCCAGGTCCGGATGATGACTTCCCCGACCCGTCCCATCGCCTGACTGTCAGAAGCGATGATGGAGAAAGCACCAAGATCATGCAGGATATCCTCTGCCGCAATAGTCTCCTTCCGGATGCGACTTTCGGCAAAGGCCACATCTTCAGGAATTTTCGGATCCAGATGGTGGCAGACCATCAGCATATCCAGATGTTCGTCTACCGTATTGACCGTAAAGGGACGGGTTGGGTTGGTTGAGGACGGGATGACATTCGGTTCACTGCAGACCTTGATGATGTCCGGCGCATGGCCACCCCCGGCACCTTCCGTATGGAAGGCATGTATCGTCCGTCCCCGGATCGCGCTGATGGTATTCTCGACGAAACCGGACTCATTCAGGGTGTCCGTATGGATCATCACCTGAATATCCATATCGTCTGCAACCGACAGACAGGTATCAATGGCCTGCGGCGTTGTTCCCCAGTCTTCGTGCAGCTTCAGTGCACAGGCCCCCGCATTGACCTGTTCAATCAATGCTGCCGGCTCCGATGCATTCCCCTTGCCGGAAAAAGCCAGATTCATCGGGAAGGCTTCTGCTGCCTGCAGCATTCGTTCGATATGCCATGGTCCGGGAGTGCAGGTCGTGGCGTTTGTGCCTGCGGCGGGACCGGTGCCGCCCCCCAGCATGGTCGTCACACCGGAATAGAGGGCATCGTCAATCTGCTGCGGGCAGATGAAATGAATATGAGAATCAAAACCGCCCGCCGTAATAATCTTGCCTTCACCCGCAATAGCCTCTGTCCCTGGCCCGATGATGATGTCGACACCTGACTGCGTATCCGGATTTCCAGCCTTGCCAATACCGCAAATACGTCCGTCACGTATGCCGATATCGGCTTTATAAATGCCGGTATGGTCAACAATCAGGGCGTTCGTGATGACTGTATCAACGGCTCCGCCGGCACGGCTGATCTGGGACTGCCCCATACCATCGCGAATGACCTTACCGCCGCCAAACTTCACCTCGTCACCATAGGTCGTGAGGTCCCGTTCGACTTCAATTACCAGTTCCGTATCTGCCAGACGAACACGGTCGCCGGTGGTCGGCCCATACATATCCGCATAGGCGGCACGGGAAATTTCAAATGCCATGATTATTCCCCTACCACTTTATTATAAATCCCGTTGAAGCCGACAACGCGCTTCAGGCCACCATAACTGACCAGCCGGACTTCCCGTGTCTGGCCCGGCTCAAACCGAACTGCAGAACCGGCAGGAATATCAAGGCGCATTCCGACAGCCTCCTCCCGGTCAAACGACAGTCCTTCATTAACCTCGGCGAAGTGATAATGCGATCCGACCTGAACCGGCCGGTCGCCTGTATTACCCACTTCCAGCAGCTTTGTCGGCGCGCCTGCGTTCAGCGTAATGTCGCCGTCAGCAACCATAATTTCCCCAGGACGCATGATCTCTCCCGTATCAGCGGATAGGTTGGTGGACGGTCACCAGCTTCGTACCGTCCGGAAAGGTGGCTTCCACCTGAATTTCGTGAATCATCTCGGCAATGCCATCCATGACCTGTTCCCGGCTCAGCACCGTTGCTCCATCGCGCATCAGTTCCGCAACCGAACGGCCGTCCCTTGCCCCTTCAACGACAAAGTCGGTTATCAGCGCGATAGCCTCGGGATGGTTCAGTTTCACGCCTCTCTCAAGCCTCCGGCGGGCAACCATCGCCGCTGTGGCGACCAGTAGTTTGTCTTTCTCTCTTGGCGTTAACTGCATGTCATTTCCTGTTTCATACGGACCAGACCCGCGGCAGGCGCGAGCCGAAATCAAGTGAAGACTGGCGGGCCATCAGCCAAAGCGACATCAGCGCATTGCGAACATCCAGCGCCCGCCGACCGGCGATACGACAAACTGCCATGTCGCCAAAACTGGTCACAGCAGCCGTCACGGATTTGCAGGTATCCAGCAATTCACGAATATCACCCAGTCCTTCATCAAGCCCGGGAGCCGCGATGACAAATGTCGCAACCGCACCAGCCCCATGAAGACGTGCACGCGATTGCTGAACATCCGCCAGCTTACCCTGAAACCCGAAATTCTCAGCCCAGACCAGATCGCCATCACGGTATATCCGCCAGCGATCACGGAAATCCAGATCCGGATTTGTCTCGCCATGGGATTCCCGTCCGAATACCGTCATCTCGCAGGCCAGAAAGCGGGAGCTTCCGGCAATGCTGATGACCGAGTTCCGGTCAAAGCGCGACCGGTCGAACAGGATCGTTTCCTGCGGCATCCATTCCAGTGCGGATGTCTCGTCAACCTCGATGCTCACCTCGATACCAGCAACATCGCCCGTTGACCGGTAGATCTTCTCCGCAGCCTGAGTGGAAACACTAATGCGCGCATCATTCTGAGCTGCAAGCGTCATCGTAATATGATCACCACCTGTCATACCGCCGGTTGTCGTAATGATCGCGGCCTCATGAACGCCGGCTTTTGCCGGACGAGGAAACAGCACCCGACAAGGCGGCGTCTGGTCAAGCAGGCGCAACTGTTGTTCCGGACGGGATCCGTCAAACGAAAGTCGGCAATGGCCACGAGACCGCTGCATTTCAGGCAGAACAGGAGTTTCCATACCGATGGGTGGAACGCTTCGCAGCATTCGGCAAGTTCCATAGTGTCAAACTTGCGCCGCCCCACCGACAACGCACCGGAACGCTAACAGATGCCGGGAGGGCGTTGAAACGGTTTTTTGCATTTGTGAGAGGGCGTTTCCGGAATTTCAGATGGAATACGGAAATTCAACTATCCATTTTTCTTCGATGCACTAAGGTTCATCAGGGGAGATTAGGGAGATTTCGCTTGAACGACACGTTGATCCGTCGGCTCAGACAAGCTGACGACCTGCTTGAGAAGTTGCTTTTTCAAACCTCGGCCTGGCTAGTCCTGATTATTTCTGTTCTGGTCTGCTATGCGGTCTTTGCACGCTATGTGCTCGGTTCTCCACCTTTATGGGCAGAGGATGCACCTCGCGTCTTTTTTCTCTGGAGTGTTTATCTCGGTATCGCCGTTGCCACAAAACGCGGCCAGAACATACGTGTTACTTTTTTCATTGAGAAAATCGCTCCCCGACCCCGCCTGGTTCTTGAAACCATCATGCATTTGCTGGTGATTATCATGATCGTGGTGATCTTCTGGAACAGCTTCCCAATCCTTCAGTTACAGGCACGCGGATCCATGCTCTCGACGGGATGGAGCTATGCCTGGACCTACGCCGCGCTGCCCGTCGGATGCGCGCTGATGACATTTTATCAGATCAGAATCATGCTTCGCGGGTTTGTTGAATATGGCGAACGCAGTGCGGGGAATCGCTAAATGCTGCTGATCTCCCTGCTGATTTTTCTGTTTATATTCTCCCTGATCGGAATGGAAATCGCCTGGGCAATTGGTATTGCCTGTCTTGGCTATCTGTTCCTCAATCAGCTTTCCGGCGGCAGCATGCCATACGTGCTGTTTTCGCAACAGATGACAACCGGCGTCGACGCCTTCGTTCTGCTGGCAATTCCCCTGTTCATCTTTGCCGGGGAACTGATGAATGTCAGTGGTGTAACCCAGCGCATCGTCCGGATGGCCGCCGCGATGGTCGGACACCGGAACGGGGGTCTCGCGAATGTTGGCGTTACGGCAAATTTCATCATGTCCGGCTGCTCCGGTTCAGCCCTTGCCGACGCAGCAGCTACCGGCTCGGTACTGCTGCCGGAGATGGAACGCCGAGGCTTCCGTCCTGCATTCTCCAGCGCAGTAATTGCCTCTGCGGCGACGGTCGGACCAATCGTGCCACCTTCCATCTCTTTTGTTCTGCTTGGTGCGATCGTCGAAATTTCTGTCGGCAAACTGTTCCTCGCCGGCATCGTACCTGGCGTCATCATGTTCGGCACCATGTTCATCCTCACCTGGTGGATATGCCGGTCTCGTGGTTATCCCATCGAAATCCGGGCGGACTGGTCTGAACGACGATCAGCCCTGTTCGACGGTTCACTGGCCTTAGTGGCCCCGCTGATCATTGTCGGCAGCATTATCTTCGGTATCGCCACACCGACAGAATCTGCGGCCGTCGCCGTTGCCTATGTTCTTCTTCTCGGCATGGTGGTTTACCGCAACACTTCTATCAGGGATGTGATCGAAGCTGCCGGCAATACCGCCATATCAACTTCCGTCATCATGCTGACAGTTGCGACATCCAAGATGTTTGCCTGGCTGGCGGTACATGAACAGCTCGGGGAAATCCTGACCAGCGCCATGCTGACACTGACGGACAACCTCTATGTTCTGCTGTTCCTGATAAATGTGCTGTTGCTGATACTCGGCATGTTCATGGAAATTCTGCCGATCATGCTGATTCTGGCTCCGGTTCTGTTCCCGATGCTGGGCGACCTTGGCGTCGACCCGGTTCATTTCGGCGTGGTTATGGTCCTGAATCTGATGATCGGCATGATAACACCGCCCATCGGCCTGAACCTGTTCGTCATTTCAGCCATCGGAAAGGTCGGGGTCATAGAGATATTCCGCGAGGCCGTTCCCTATTTTCTGGTGCTCGTCGGCGTCCTGATGCTGATCACTTATGTCCCGGAACTGACACTCACCATTCCCAACGCCGTTTTCCCACAATAAGATTATCAAACCAAAACAGGAGGTGGATATGACAATCAATCTGACAAGACGCCAGTTCGGACGAACAGCCGCAGGTATTGCCGCCGCGACAACTGTGGGTGCTCCGCTTTCAGCACTTGCTGCAAAGAAACTGAGTTACGCCAATGCCGGAAACGCAACGACAAATTCCAACACATTCGCCAAGGCATGGCTCGACGAAGTGACCAAACGCACGGGAGGTGATCTGACTTTCCAGATGTTCACCGGCACCAAGGGTGGCGAGAAAGATCTGCTGGATGGTGTGGCACTTGGAACGATCGATATTTACAACGGTGCCTATACCGGCACCCGTGAATTCGACATTCTGTATTCCCCCTATTTCTTCCGCGACGGCAATCATGCCGCCAGCGTCGTCAACAAATTGCTGCCCGCCAAACTCGATGCGGTTCTGGAGCAGCGCTATAATGCGAAGTTCATGCATGTCGGCCGCGCCGGCCCCTGGGCGCTTTTCACGAAAGAAAAACTGTCCTCGTTTGCAGACCTCAAGGGCATGAAAATTCGTGCTCCCCAGATTGAGGGGCAGATCAAGGGGCTGGAACATCTGGGCGCAAAGCCGACCGTTGTTCCCTTCAACGAACTTTATTCAGCACTACAACAGGGTGTTGTCGACGGTATGGTCACACTGGCCAGTCTCGGCGTCACCATGAAGTTCTACGAAGTGGTGAAGCATATCTACACGAATGAATTCGGGTTCGGCCTTGATAAGCAGGTCATGAACATGAACAGCTGGAGCAACCTGTCAAAATCCGAGCAGGATAACCTCACCGGCACATTCATCGAAATGGAACCCGCCGGCTATTTCCAGGACACCATGGATTCAATGCCGGGTATCTGGGCCGACTGGAACAAGCTGAATGGTGAAGGCACTGCTGTTGAACTGGATGCTGCTGCCGCCCAGACCGCGATGGAGCCACTTAACCGGTCTCTCGCAGACGATGTGTTCGGCGCCGGAACATGGGACAAGATCGTCGCGGCCTGACGTTCCTGCCTTAACTTAAAAGAGCCCGGGACCAGGCTGGTCCCGGGCTCTTTCATTCTGGTGCATGCCCGGATCAGTCGATCACCAGACCACCGGAAATATTCGTGATTGTTCCGGTGATCGAGGCCGCGTGTGACGAGCAGAGAAAACAGATCGTCGCTGCCAGCTCATCTGCTGTGCTGTAGCGCCTCAGCGGAACAGAATTACGGACAGCCGCATGTTCTTCCTCCGTCAGCCGGTACAGCATCGGGGTATCAACCGGGCCCGGCGCGAGGCAATTGACGCGAACGCCCTCTTTTGCCCAGTCTTTCGCCAGATGCCGGGTGAGATTAATAATCCCCGCCTTTGCCGCACCATAGGCGGCGCCGGAAAACCGCGTTCCACCATTCAGACCATTGGTAGACGACATCAGCACGACCGCCCCACCGGGCTTTGCCATAAGGGGGGCTGCTTCCCGTGCACCCAGAAAAGCCGCTGTCAGATTGGCATCCATAACTTTCTGCCAGTCGCTCAGAGTTATCTCACAGATTGCTCCATGCCCGGTAATGCCCGCAGCATTTACCAGATAATCAATGGTGACAGAGTTCGACGCTAAATCAGCGAAGACAGAGGTTACGGCTTCCTCATCACTGCAATCCAGATCATACCAAATATCCTCAGGCCCCATATCCGGCCTGGTCGATCCCGGCAAATCCATCGCAATGATCCGCGCACCACAACTTTGCATCATGGCAAGGGTAGCCCTGCCGATCCCGCCCGCAGCACCAATGATGCAGGCGGTTTTACCGGTAGCGTCGAGTAACTGCGGTCCCACTCAGGCCGCCTGTTTTTCTTTTATGGCCGAATAAACACTGTCCAGCAGTTGCCAGCGGACCGACACCGAAGCCCGCACCGCAGCAATAGCCTGTTGCTGCAATTCCGGCGTCGTCGCATAACGATGGGTCAGTTCAAGACCAATACCCGCATGTTCTTCATCACCTTCGATATGTACGATAAAGAATTCCAGATCATCGTCTGTCATGCCGATCTTGCGCAGGGCTTCGACATATTTCGGGTAGAGTGTCGGCAGTTGCCCTTCAAGTGCAACCATGATGCCAGCGCAGGCTTCGGCCAGATTGCGGAAAGCCACCAGTTCCCAAATCCAGGCACGCATAGCACGTGCGCCCGCTGTCACATTACCAAGCTGTTCAGCATCACGGACATCCGCTTCCGTCAGGCCGCAGGCTTTCGCAAACTTCACCAGCAGGTCCGGATGGCGCTTCTCCGGCGTTTCCGGCATTTCTTCACCCAGCAGATTTTCCAGCAGATGCTGACGCGCGTCCAGATCTGGAAGACGGCAGAACAGATGCGCAAACTGCTGCGGAATCGGGTCAATGTAATAGAAATGCTGTGTCGCCCAGAACCCCAGTTCGCCCTTTGTCAGTTCACCATTCGCAAAGGCGCGACTGAAAGGATGACCACCGCCATGCTGTGGCTGACGAGCGGCTTCCAGCGCCTCGAAAAAGGTTTCCTTATCCATCAGTGCAGTCATCATTTCTCTCCTGTTTGAATATCTGAATTTAGGTCAGGGGGTCAGCGACCCACCGTTTATATGCAGAACCTGGCCGGTCATATATGCCGATCCTCCCCCCAGCAGAAAAAGCACCGGCCCGACAATGTCCGCTGGTTCTGCGATGCGGCCCATTGGTATGGTTTTCGTATAGGCCGTCACATCAAGCTGGGTTGAATTACTTTCCCGGTTTTGCCCCGTGCCGCCACGCAGAAAGGCGGTATCAACGGCACCCGGCGCGACTGTGTTCGCACGCACATCCGGTGCATTCTCTATCGCCAGAGCCTTGGTCATGGCAATTACGCCAGCCTTCGCCGCACCGTAAGGGCCATATCCCGGCATCAGCCGTGTCGCGAGTCCCGATGCCATATTGACGATGGCAGGCTTGATGCCCTGCCGCAGCAATGGCATTGCCGCCTTGCAGCACAGGAAGGTACTTTTCAGATTGCCGGCGATGATATCTTCCCAGTCCTTCACCGCCATTTCTGCTACAGGAATTTTGGCTCTGGTAAAGCCTGCAAGATTGACCAGTCCGTCGAGCGCGGTGAAATGTTCTGCCAGCCGCTCGAAAGCCGCCTTAACCTGTGCCTCTTTACTCGCATCAAGACTGATCGTCATCTCGACGGAGCCGGGCGGGTGCTGTTCGACAGAAGCCGGCAGATCCAGAACGGCGACACGGCACCCCGCATCGACCAGTGCTGCAACGACAGCCCGCCCGATACCACCACAGCCGCCAACGACAACAATCCGGCTACCGGCTGGTGGGACAAGGTCAAACTTCTGAGCCATCAATCCACCCTCACCAGCTTCTTGGCGTCTGTCTGACTGAAACCGGTGGCACAATGCGGACAATGAAGATCAATGCCGCTGGTCAGCATGGACGCCGATAAATGAAACCATCCATCGCAGGACGGACACTGAGCCCAGGACGCATTACCGCTCTTCTCCCACCACTGGCCGATGGTCAGATGTTGTGTATTACCGGGCTTCATGCGACCGGCCATCTGCTGAAGTCTATGCCATCCAGCCGGTCACGTGCCCGGCCCGCCGCATCATCCGGTACTCTGGCTCGTGGTGGAACCGGGTTCGGTGCTCCGGTGACACTGGTTGCAGGCATCGTCGCATCAATTGCGAGTTTCGAAGTGGTCCGGGCACCCGCCGACATCGAAGGGTCCAGCATCGACCCGGACAGCCCGTCAATCGAGAAGCTGTCCCGGTTCCACTGCACTCGCGTTGCAAGTGCCCACATCACATCAGAATCAGAGAAAATATCCACATCCGTATCAACCGCGACAGCTGTCTTGATCCGGCGATAGGACAGCACCGAAGTAAGTGCGTCTCGGGCTTCGCCAAGTGACGGTTTGTCGAGCTGTATATAAGCATGAAAGCGGCGGCCTGAATTAGGCACATGTATATTGCTTACCGAAGGGGCAATGCCCCTCACCATCGAGAACAATTTGCCTTCCATGACCATATTGTCCGGCACCAGCATATCCGGCAAACCGGAACCATAATCATGATAGATGGCATTCCGGCGACGGGTGATACAGGTGATTTCACAAATCGGTGCGGGCGTCTGCGGCCCGGAATATCCGGTATATTCACCGAACGGCCCATCTGCCTGCAGGACATCTGCCGGCACCCAGCCTTCAATAACGATCTCGGCATCCGCAGGCACCATGATATCACTGCCATGCGTGACCGACGGTACCATGCGCAGCGGTTCACCGATCAGACCGCCGGTCGCCCCCCAGTGACTCTCCGGATATTTCAGCTTGGCCTGCGTACCCATCAAAACAGCCGGATGATGGCCAATCCAGAAAGCGACAGGACAGGCCTCTCCCCTGCTCCAGAATTTCCGCATGTTCCGGGCATTATGCGATGACGGATAGGGGAAGTAGCTCATGACCTTCGGACCCTTGACCCAGCAACGCTGAATCGCCGTGTTGTCGATCCCGGTTTCCGGATCATAGGTCGTCGCGTGGGCCGAGGTCAGATAAGGCCCCGGATCAAGTATGTGCTGACGCACAGCCGGAAGCCTGGTCAGATCCGCATCATCTCCACGCAGAACAACTTCCTGCACCGGCGCATCTGCGGATGGAACAATCACAGGCTCAATGGTTGCTGATGTCCGGTCAGCATATACCCGGGCTGCATACCGGTGATCATCCAGCCCAAGCGCCTGCGCGGTCAGTTCCCGGCTCGCCGTCAGGTTACAGACCAGCGGAATACCGCTGACCGTACCATCCATCAGTAAAGGCTTTTCGGCATAGATAACGGGAAACCGGCCAAGGTCACCAATGGCATATTGCAGGGCCGTAATGTCATAGGCCGTGCTTATCGGCCCATCCACATGATGGACCGAATTCTTTGCCTCCCTAAGGAAATTCCCGAGGCTGAACATCGGTGTTGCTGCATCCAACATGGTTGCATTGATATATCATTATGTGTATAGCTGTCACCTGTCTTTTCAACCTTCCGGTACTTTGGCTTCCATATGCAGCAAGAGATGGATTCTCACCGGTCCCGGCTGGTCGGCGGGGTCGACCCCTCCAACCCTACGCCGCTTTATCATCAGTTATTCACGCTGTTGCGCGACCGGATTTACGACGGCGCCTATGAAGAAGACGAGAAGCTGCCGAGTGAACAGCAACTCGTCGACCTCTTCGGTGTATCGCGAATTACGGCAAAGCGGGCCCTGGACGAGCTTGCAGCAGACGGACTGGTTTACCGGGCGCGTGCCCGGGGAACCCGCGTCGCCGCCCAGACCCGGACCCGTCCGGTCAATGCCAGTGTTCATGGCTTGTTTGAAAACGTCATGTCGCTTGGCGAAACCACCAGGGTCCGGCATCTTGAATTTGCCGAAACCGGCGCCCCCTCTGACGTTGCCAAAACCATGGGTCTGGCGCTTGGGACAAGTGTCCAGCGCGCTGTCCGCATCCGGACGACACCTGATGGTCCGATGGCACATGTCACCTCCTATGTACCAGCGGATATTGGTCGTCTCTATACCCAGCAGGAACTGACGGCCAAACCCCTGATCATTCTGCTTGAAGCCAAAGGCGTGATTGCAACCGAAGCCCGCCAGACCATCAACGCCATTTCGGCTGAGCCGACGATCGCCACTCATCTGGGGGTTGAACCGGGTACGCCGCTGCTTGCTCTCAACCGCGTCGTCAAGGATAGCGATGGTCGCGTCATTGAGTTCATCACCGCCCTCTACCGGCCCGACCGTTATGCTTATCGCATGCAACTCTCCCGTTCTGCGGATGATGGTGCAAGCCTCTGGCAAGCCACCGACACGCTGAATTCGATCTGACAAGGAGCCAATCAATGCCTGATATCGATCCCGTAACTCTTGCGGTTCTCAAGGGGCGCCTCGAACAGATCGCCGACGAAATGGACGCGACCCTGTTCCGGTCTGCCTTCAACCCGATCATCGCCGAGGCGCATGACGCCAGCCATGGTCTGTACCATCGTGATACCGGTGCCACCCTGGTTCAGGGAAAATCGGGCCTGCCGATCTTTGTCGGTGTTATGGCATTTGCCGTCCGCGCCGTGATCAACAAGGCAGCCAAAGATGGCGATATGGAAGACGGTGACGTCTATATCTTCAACGACCCCTATGAAGGCGGCACCCATCTCAGCGACTTCAAGCTGGTCCGACCCTATTACAGAGATGGCGAGCTGTTCTGTTATCTGGCGTCCGTTGGTCACTGGCATGATGTCGGCGGAAATGTTCCCGGCAACTACAATCCCTCAGCCACGGAAAGCTTTCAGGAAGGCATGCATATCCCGCCGGTGAAACTGTTCCGCAAGGGCGTTCTGAATCAGGATATCGTCGATATTCTGCAAACCAATTCACGCCTGCCGGGATCACTTTACGGCGATCTTAATGGACAGGTGAACGCGCTGGACCTCGGTGCCAGCCGCCTTGGCCAGTTGCTTGATGAATACGGTGCGAAGCTGGTTGAAGATTGCGTTGAAGAACTGACTGTCCGCGCTGAAAAACTGATGCGCTCGAACATTGAGAGCATCCCTGATGGTCAGTATTCCTTTGAAGACTTTCTCGACAATGATGGCATCGTCGATGAACCGCTGAAGATCGCTCTGGATGTGACGATCAGGGGGGACGAAATGACCCTTGATTTCTCACGCACCTCCCCTGCCTGCGCCGGGCCGGTGAACATTTCAGAATCAACCACCGTTGCCAGCTGCTATGTCGCGCTGAAACATGTGTTTACCGATGTCCCTGCCAATGCCGGGGTACTCGGCCCGATCAAGTTCATTATTCCGGATGGCAGCCTGCTGAAGGTAAAGGCACCAAAACCGGTTGGCGGCTATACGGAAACCATTCTTCGCGTCATTGACGTGATGTTCTCGGTGATGGCACAGGCTGCGCCGGAACGCACCAATGCCCATGCCTATGGCACCATCAATGCCCTCAGCCTTGCCGGCCACCGGCAGGACGGACGTCGCTGGGTGATGTTCTCGTTCTTTGGTGGCGGTCATGGCGGCAACCCGAAAGGCGACGGGCTGAATCACGGGAATGCGCCAATCTCAACGGCAACCATTCCACCCGTCGAAATTCTGGAAGCTGCTTACCCCGTCATGTTCACCAAATGGGCACTCCGTCAGGATTCTGGCGGTGCCGGCAAACATCGCGGCGGACTGGGTGCCCAGTACGAACTTGAACTGCTCGAAAAGAATGCCGATGTCTTCCTGTTCGGAGAACGCGGAAAATACTGTCCTCAGGGTGTGTTCGGTGGCGGCGAAGCCCTCCCGACGGTCTTCACCTACGAACAGGATGATGGAGAACATCACCCTGCGATGGTCTCAAAAATGGTCAACATGAAGCTGAAACAAGGGCAGAAAATCCTGCTGGAGACACCTGGCGGCGGCGGATACGGGCGGATTGAAGAGCGTAAACTGGACAGCATCCAGCGCGATCTCGACCTCGGCTACATCTCCCCGGCAGCGGCAGAAAAAACATATCGGGTCGTCGTTGATTCGAATGGCAGGGTCGATCCCGATAAAACCAGAACATTTCGTCAGGAGACCGCCCAATGAGCGCTCGTAATTTCGTTATCGGCGTCGATGTAGGCGGCACCTTCACCGATCTGTTTTTCCTCGACGAACAGTCAGGTCGCGCCTTCACCCGCAAGACACCGTCAACGCCTTCCAATCAGGCTGTAGGCTTCCTTGAAGGGATCGGCAGCGGCGTTGATGACCTCTCGACAATCGCAACCGTAATTCACGGTACCACTGTCGGCACCAATGCCCTGCTCGAACGCAAGGGGGCGAAGGCCGGCGTTATCACCACAAAGGGTTTCCGCGATGTGCTGGAAATGCGCCGCCGTGACCGACCCGAAACCTGGGGACTGTGGGGGTCTTTCGATCCTGTGGTTGCCCGTGACCGACGTGTCGAAGTCAGTGAGCGCACGCTGGCTGACGGACAGGTCCATACCGCAGTCGACCCGGAAGAAGTAAAGCAGGCGGCAAAGCTGCTGCTGGAAAGGGGCGCAGAATCAATCTGTATCTTCTTCATCAACGCCTATGCAAATGCCGAGAACGAACAGGCTGCGCTGGCCGCCGTCAAGGAGGTCTGGCCAAACGATTACATCAACGCTTCCAGTGACATCCTGCCGGAAATCCGGGAGTTTGAGCGTGCATCGACAACCGCACTGAACGCTTATCTCCAGCCGCCGGTCGGAAAGTATCTCAAGAATCTCGACAACAGCCTGACCGATGGCGGCTTTGCCGGACAATTGCTGATCGTGCAGTCCAACGGCGGTGTCATGACCGTCGATACAGCGCAGAAACTGCCCGTCCGAACGGCACTGTCCGGTCCGGCAGCGGGTGTGATTGCAGGCGCCTACATTTCTGAAAACGCAGGCTTTCCGAATATCATCACCTGCGACATGGGTGGCACCAGTTTCGATGTCAGTCTGGTTGCCGGCGGTGAAGCGGCGCTGGCGGCACAGACTTCTATTGATTTCGGCATGGTCGTCCGTACACCGATGATCGAGATCACGACCATTGGAGCCGGTGGCGGCTCAATCGCGTCAATCGACGCCGGTGGCATGTTACAGGTTGGACCGGAATCAGCAGGCTCCGATCCGGGGCCGGTCTGTTACGGTCTTGGCAATACCCGACCGACTGTCACGGATGCCAACGTCGTCCTCGGGCGTATCAATGCCGACCGCCCGATTGGCGGGAAGCTGGCTCGTCTCGACGTTGCAGCCGCCGAGACTGCCCTTGAAGAACATATCGGCAAACCACTTGGCCTGAGCGCCGTTCAGGCAGCAGAAGCCGTTATCCGTGTTGCCAACTCGCGCATGGCCGGTGCGATCCGTCTGGTTTCCATCGAACGCGGCTTTGACCCGGAACAGTTTGTCGCCATGCCATTTGGCGGCGGCGGCTCTCTCCACACCGGCGCGCTGATCAAGGAAGTCGGTCTCGCCAATGCTCTGGTCCCCCGCTATCCCGGCGTCACCAGTGCGCTGGGTTGTGTCATTGCCGATATGCGCCACGATTTCGTCCATACCCTGAACGATATGGTCGACAGCATCGATATCAGCTCACTTGATGAAGAGATGGTCCGCACCGACACGGAAGGCCGCCGTCTGCTGAATGAAAGTGGCGTTACACTGGACGAACTCAACACCGTCTTTGAACTCGATATGTCTTATCTCGGCCAGACCCATACAGTACCGGTCGCCATTCCCGTGACCGTTTCGAACAAGACAACAGGTGTCACCAAGGAAACTCTCCGGAAAGCCTTCGAGACGCAGTACGAGAAAACCTACGGTCGTCTTCTTTCCGGTATCGGCATTCGTATCCTGAATCTCCGGACATCCGTGATCGGCAAGCGGCCCAAATTTAACCTTTCGCTGCTGGCTCCGGAAGACGGTGGTTCCATTGAAGCCTCCCGAACCGGTGAACGGGACGTTTTCGTCGATGGTGAATGGCACAAGGCAGCGATCTTCGATCGGCTCAGCCTGCCAATTGACGCGGAAATCCCCGGCCCGGCCCTGCTCGAACAGCCGGATACAACCATCTTCATCGACCCCGACCTTTATGGGAAAGTCGACCGGTTTGGTAATATCGTTATCTCGCGGAAGGGCTGATCATGGCACAGATGGAGATGTCAAAAACGGCACTTGTTCTCGTCGATATGCAGAACGACTTTCTGCATGAGAAAGGTGCCTATGCCCGTGGCGGAGCTTCAGATGATGGCATCGCCAGCCTGAAACACCGGCTGAAGCCTGTCGCTGACGCCGTCCGTGCCAAAGGCGGGTGGATTGTTTCCACCCATTTCACCCTGGTCCCCGGCAAAAACGGCGAACCTTTTATCCTGCCCCATCTGAAGGAACTACGCCCGTTCCTGCGAAAGGGGGACTTTGCCCCCGGTTCATTCGGCCATGATGTGATTGACGAGCTTCAGCCCATTGACCTGAAGGTCGAAAAAGTCGCTTACGATGCGTTCTATATGAGCCGGCTTGAATTCGTCCTGAATCGGGCCGGCATCGAAACCGTTGTGTTTGGCGGAATCGTCACGAACGGCGGTGTGGAGAGCACCGTTCGCGGTGCCCATGTCCGTGACTTTCATCCGATTGTCCTGGAAGACGGTTGTGCCGCATTCGGCACAAAAGCTCATGACGCCGCGATCGCTTCAATGCGCACCATGTCGAAGGTCATGACCTGTGCCGACTTCATCAAATCCTTGAACTGACTGTTCGACCGTCCGGGAAGAAAACCTGTATCAGCCCCGCACTTCAGCCATGTCATTCCAGACTTTCTGATCCGTAAACTTGCCGTCTTTAATCGAGAACCGGTCAATGAAGCGAATGCCGGAGAAGGGCACATTATCCAGCCCCTCACCTTCGAGGCGTCCGAAACAATAAACGATCTGTTGTGTTCCCTGATCAACGACATCGATCTGGTCATAGCTTTTACGAACCCACAGATAGCGTGACTTCGACCAGGTAACGAGTTCTTCAAGGCTGCTCATGACAGCATCGCCCGGAAAGGTCATCGTAAAGCCGGGCGCAAGAAAGCTCTTCGCCTTTTCCAGATCCCGGGCCTCCATCGTGCGCAGGAAGTTATCAACCATCTCGGCCGGTTTCATCTGTTCACCTCGTCCTCTGCTGCCGCGTCTGCGACCGGTTCGCCACTTGCTCTGTCTCGGAGTGAAAGCCGGACACAAACCTTTCCCATGCCACCATGGTCGAGGCCCGTGTCATAACAATCGAATGTCTGCCAGCCACTACTGACGGGATGCGCGCCCAATGTCGCCCGGTCAGCCGCCATCAGCAATGCCGGCTGCAGGCGGGCCAGCATGCCCAGACAGAGATTCGCCGTCGACTTGTCCGGATCAAGAATGCCGTCCAGCGAGAAGACGTAAGTCTGGTCCTTCTCGACGAAGTTGGCGCAATGAATTGCCGAGGTCACTGTCGCCACCAGTTCGTAGCGCTCTTTCCATTCCGGATATCTGAACGCCCGGCGCTGATCGAGATTAGCAGCCATCAGATGCCTCCCTGCCCGGGGGCCGGATCTGTCACAACCTCATGCGTATCCGAGCGTCTCAGATAAACCAGCGTCCGGGCTTTCGACGCGCCTTCGTCATCTCCGGTATCACCGCATTCATAATGGTTCCAGATGCGTGTCAGCGGGTTGAGGCCTTCAGATGCCCGGTCAAAGGTCATGTAGAAAATCGGCAGGATGGGTGCCAGCATATGCATGCACATCGGGGCATCACTCTTCTCCGGTTTTATCCGGTGGCGCATATCAAACACCGTCTTCTGGCCCGGAGAAACACCGCATCCGCATCGCTCATTACTGACGACCTCGACGACAACTTCATAATCGTCGAGCCATGTCACCCCGAGATTTCGCCGTCCGGACAGCAGGTTTTTCACTTCCGGTGACATCCGGTCGAAATCTTCCGATGACAGGTCCAGAGCCCTGGAAAGCGGCTCGCGGATATCATCGAGACCATCTTCCTTCAGATGGTCTTTCGGATAATGCGTCAGCTGTTTACCCGTCATGCCGGTTTCTCCGCACTGATGACCGTCCAGGGAAATCGCCAGGCCCTGTTGTTGTCGAGCGCCCCGACGGCTTCCTCGAACGGTTGAATACTGATATTCACAAATCCGGCGTCCAACAGTTCCTGCTCGATATCCAGTTCGGCAAGCGGTGCCATATAAGGCTCATTATTCCGGCGGCTGTGACTGTAATGCATGAACCGCAGGAACGGGTCCGGCAGCAGATAGAAGTCCAGATGTGACATCCGCCCGCCCGGCTCCAGCAGCCGGAAGCTTTCAGAAAACAGGTCTCTGATGGCCGGCGGCGGCATCTCATGCAACAACATGGTCGATGTCACTACATCGCAGCAACCGTCATCCAGACCCGTCGCTTCCGCAGAGGCCTGCCGGAAACGGATATTTCTTGCCTGCGCTTTTGCCGCTTCCGCCGCCGCAAGTTTCAGACAGGGAGCAGAAAGATCGACACCGACAACATCCGCGTCACGGAAACCCTCATAAATCGGACGGGTCGATTTTCCGAACCCGCATCCGAGATCAACCACACGGCGCGCGTTCCCGATTTCATTCAGCAGGATGTCAGCAAACCGATAATGCAGATCCTTGTGCGACCCGCCCAGCATTGGCGTGGTGGAACGCGCACCACGTTCATAAACAAAGCCCGCAATCTCATCGCCATAAACGCCACCCGGGTGCTGATGAATATCAACACTGGTGTAATAAGCCGGAAGCTCCAGATCATCATCAAGGGCCAGCAGACTGTCTGCCCCCGGCGCATCCAGCGTCGCAGCCAATTCGTCCCGTTGCTGGTCATGCCAGGGCTGAAGCCCATATCTGCCAGAATATTTAAAACGCTGCAGGTGACGTTCCAGCCAGGCAAAGTTCTGATACAACACATTGTCGGCCATCAATTCGGCAACATCTTCCGCATTTTTTGCGGGCTGGGGAGCTGTGCTTTGCCGCTGCCTGAACTCCTCACGCAGTTCAGGGTACAACTTCGTGGTCCAGTAAATCTTTGCACCCAGCAGGAAATCCTGCGCTGCAACGAAGCTTCTCCCATCAATCATGGCCCGCACCCTTGATGAAGTCGTTTTTATATGTCCTATATTAATAACATTATCTCATTCAAAATGGCTACGAAAAGGACATGCCATGGCTGATTCATCAAGTTCTCTCGACTCTGTGGAAGAAGTTACCGCACGCCTGAAGTCCCTGAAGGACAAACGTGGATATCTTCTGCCGCACCACGGCTTGCTGGCTGTGGCCGAGCCAAGCCTGCTTGAAGCTTATGATCAGACCTACACCGCACTGACACTGACACCGCGGTCACTGTCTGAGCATGCCAAGGAATTTGTCTGGCTGGTGATCCTCACCTCGACCGAGGAAGCCATCGCAACCCATCATATCAAACGTTTCAGAGATGGTGGCGGAACCGACGAGGAACTAGAACTGGCGGTACGGCTCTGTGCCTACGCCATAGGCGTCGACCGGTTTGCGTTTGTGGCGCAGCACTGGAGCCCGCATCTTCCCAATTATGATGCCGAACGTTCCTACCGGGCCGGGGTTGATGCCATCGCAAAAGACTATGATATCCCGAAAGGTCTGATCGAAATGGCGCTTGCGGCAACGCATACCTGCCATCGCCAATGGTGGGCCCTGAAGCTTCATATCGCCGGCGCCTACCGGGAGAAAGTTCCGGAGCGTGATCTGGCTGAAGCCATCTCACTCACCATGTTCCCCGGCGGCGTTCCCAACTTCGTCGATGCGGCGGACCACTGGAAAACAATGATTTCTGCCGGAGAAGTCTCGGCATCCCCCACCTTCAAAGCCTGGGCCGACATGCCCGGCCAGGGTGGCTATGACGAGTCTGTTGGCAAGGGGCCTGCCAGTTAACGCAGCGCGCCTTTGGATTGCTGCTGCCCCAGCAGATTACCGAGGAGATGTTCAACAAAGGCATCTCTGTCCGCCGCGGATTGAGCCCTCTGCGCTTCAGAGGGCTCAGCACCGAGGTCAGCACGACTGACAAGCCCCTTATCATCAAGTTCTGCTTCCAGCGCGCCCAGTCTGTCACGCAGCACATAGACTTCCGTGGCCAGCGACATCACGACCCCCATCAGCCGGTCAATGGCCGGGTCATCAAAGAAAGTCTGTTCCGGTCGCGGTCCGTTACTTCCAGTTCGTTCTGACATGTCTCACCTCCGGTTGAACGAAGTGATCCAACCGGAAGTCGGGAACAAGGGCAAGGGTGCTCTCCCCCGCTTGTCAGAACAGACCCTGAATTAGACCTTCCTTATCAAGGTGAATTTTCTCGGCTGACGGCACTCTCGGCAGGCCCGGCATCGTCATGATCTCACCGCAAACCACGACAACAAACTCGGCACCTGCCGACAGCCTGATCTCCCGGACCGGCACCGTGTGCCCTTTTGGCGCGCCTTTCAGGGCCGGATCCGTGGAGAAACTGTATTGCGTCTTTGCCATACAGACCGGGAACCAGCCGAAACCTGCATCTTCAAACTGTTTGAACTGGTCGCGTACCTTCTTGTCGGCGGTGATGTCTTCAGCGCCATAGATTGTCTGCGCAACCGTCCGGACCTTCTCCCACAGCGGCATGTCGTCACCATAGAGCGGCTTAAACTGCGCGGCCCCGCTATCGGCAATTTCTGCAACCCGTGTCGCCAGCGCCTCTGTACCGGCACCACCTTCTGCCCAGTGTGTGCATTCATAGGCCTCAACCCCAATATCACTGCAGTAGGTCTTGACCGCCTGAACTTCTGCCGCACTGTCGCCGCTGAAACGGTTTATCGCGACAACGGCTGGCACACCAAACTGCCCGACATTTCTGATATGCTGGCCCAGATTCTCCAAACCGTCTTTCACGGCCTGCACGTTCTCGGAACCAAGATCACCTTTTGCCACGCCGCCATGCATCTTGAGAGCGCGGATCGTTGCAACAATCACCACCGCAGCCGGTTTCAGTCCGGCTTTACGGCATTTGATATCAAAGAACTTCTCTGCCCCCAGGTCAGCCCCGAATCCCGCTTCAGTGACGACATAATCCGCCAGTTTGAGCATCGTTTTGGTCGCAATGACGGTGTTGCATCCATGTGCAATATTGGCGAATGGCCCGCCATGAATGAATGCCGGGTTGTTTTCCAGTGTCTGTACAAGATTTGGCGTAAGAGCGTCTTTCAGCAGAACTGCCATAGCTCCGTCGGCCTTGATATCACTGGCCCGTACCGGCTCCCGGTCCCGCGTATAACCGACAATGATATTGCCAAGCCGGCGTTGCAGATCAGCAAGATCTGTCGCAAGGCAGAAGATTGCCATGATCTCGGAGGCGACCGTGATGTCGAAGCCATCTTCCCGCGGGAAGCCGTTCGCCACACCACCCAGACTATTCACAATCGACCGTAACGCCCGGTCATTCATATCCATAACCCGACGCCAGGTTACCCGGCGCTGGTCGATACCCAGCTCGTTACCCCAGTAAATATGATTGTCGATCATCGCCGACAGAAGATTATGAGCAGAACCGATCGCATGGAAATCACCGGTAAAATGGAGATTGATATCCTCCATCGGGACAACCTGAGCATATCCACCTCCGGCAGCCCCTCCCTTCACACCGAAACAGGGACCAAGGCTTGGTTCACGCAGACAGATCGCCGCTTTCCTGCCGATCCGGTTGAGCCCGTCGCCCAGACCAACCGTTGTCGTGGTTTTTCCTTCGCCCGCAGGAGTTGGCGTCATCGCCGTGACAAGTATCAGCTTACCGTCTGGCCGGCCCTCCAGGCCTTCAACAAACTCGGTTGAAATCTTTGCCTTGGTCGGACCATAGCGATACAGAGCCTCCGACGGGATGCCGAGCTTCGCACCAATTTTTTCGATAGACTGCATGTCAGCAGCGCGTGCGATTTCGATATCGCTTTTGACGTCATTTCCCATGAAACCCTCCCGGTTAATCGCGAATACGCTCCTTGGCGTACTTGTCAGCAGTAACCGTGGTGTATCACGTTCGTTTCAATCGCTGCGACAGAAGTTTGTCCCGATGCGCCAGCAAAGGTGCATTCATCCGGCTTTGGCAATTTTTGACAATGCCGCATTGGACATGACGGCATCGCTGACCACAGACTGTTTTTTACCAGACTTCGTAACAACAGCCTTTTGCGGGATGATGATACGGGCCGTGGTCCCCACCCCCTTGTTGCTGGAGAGAGCAAACTTCCAGCCCATCATTTCAATCAGGCGCATGGTAATCGGAAGACCAAGTCCGGACCCGGCCTGACGATCAATCATCGAATCAATCCGGCCCCAGGGCTTCATCGCCTCCTCGGTTTCCTTCTCGGTCATTCCGACGCCATTATCACTAACAACAAGGATCAGATTTTCCCCATCATCAGAAATCTCGGTTGAAACGGTGACCCGCCCTCCGGATTTAGTGAACTTAATCGCATTAGACATCAGGTTCATCAGAACCTGCTGAAGCTTGAGCTTGTCCGCATCAATTAACGGGAAATTTGGAGAATAATTGGCCAGCAAGGAGATATTCTTTTTCCGCGCCTCTTCACTCAGCATCCGGATCATTTCGTCTATCACCCGGGATGCATCAACCTTCTCCAACTCAACAGGAGGCAGGTTCGTTGCAGCAGAAGATGAATCAATGACCCCGGTCGCCACACCAAGCAGAAGTTGTGCCGCATCATGGATGGCATTGCAGTAGTCGCCATGCCGTTTATCAGAGGACTTGAGGTCTGGCGTATCTCTCAGCAGTTCCGAATACCCGACAATCACATTCAGCGGATTACGGAATTCATGAGCGAAATTTGCCATCTGCAGGGTTACGGCCTCGGAATCAGCCTGAAACCTCCTCATCATGACCGCAATATCATCTTCCAGCCTGGCAACGTCGCTCACCATCCGCTCAAGTCGATTTCGGAGGCGCTCATTTTCAGCCATCAGTTGGTCAACTGAGACTATGGAGTCTGATTTTGTTGCCGGTTCCGACAATATCCAGGTCCTGTATGCGTTTAATGAAGACAGGGCTCAATCCGAGGCCCCACTCAGCACGACATTAGTATTATACTACCATTAATGAGAAATCTTCGATATCGGAAAATACGTAGTAAATTCCGAAAACTAGTAAAGCCGCCGGGAGAAGGCGAACCATGAACGGTCATATCCGGACACATTCCGGCTCACTTCCAGATCCGCTGACGCTTCTGCAGCTCCATTTCGGGCCCCTTTTGCATCACGCCTTCGATGAAATATCTGTTTGGTCATCAACAGCAGGCAAAAAACTTAACGTTCGCGATATCCATCCCGGATTTGCATCAGAATGGGATAACTGTTCCAGCCATCGCAACCGGCTGGCAACCAGTGACCTGAGACACTGGTCATATTTTCTTCGGTCCAGCATGTCGGAAAACGCCGATATCGTTTGCGGACCAACAATACCATCAACCGCCAATGGTATCTTCAAACTATCGGCAAGCTCTTCCTGAAGCAGAACAGCCGAACTGCGGACACCACTCATAACAGCGATATCGAACAAGAACTCGGGAAGAGACAACCCCGTCCCGCAAGTCTGACAGAGCAAGGCAATCTCCGGCAATTGCAGCGGATCAAAGAATATCTCACGATAGATTTCAGCGACCTGCTTTTCCGTCAGTTTTCTGACATCAGGCGGCAACTGCGACCAGCGATCGTTAAGCCTCAGAGAGGAGAGAAATCGTGACGATATTCCCCGGCTGGTCGCGCCTCCCGGGTCATCACTTTCCCTGCGATGAACAAACCCACCCTCGCGCTTCAGCAGATTCTCCAGAAATCTGTCAAAAATCTGATCAGCGGACAGAACAACCGGAATGTCAGTTTTTACAGCAAACGGGGGCATATCGTTCAGAAATGCGCGATACAGAGGCCAGTTCCCGGGATAGCGAAATGTCTCCCAGTGGTCGCCGACCTCATAGGGGTTATCTCCCCGGGTTATTGTCTCCAGTTGCTCGGCCCAGTCGGCGTAGACGGGCGCATCCAGGTCCACATCAATCCAGTTCCGGGGAGCTTGTTCTGACAAACCGTCATTTCCGATACAACGCCCTGAGTCCGGGGCAAAAACATCACCCAGCCTCTCCAGAACTGTATCATCAGGGCAATAGATATTCAGAAACCGGGTTTCTGTGGACCTGACCGCCACGCGTTCGGCGTTACGAATATAATCCGCCCCGTTCCAGAACATTACCTTCGAAACCCGGTTTACGGGCAGTTTATTCAGGGCACAATTCGCCACGCGGCTGCCAAGTGAATGCGCGACAATCACTATCTCACCATCATAGAGAGAGAGGGCCTGCGCCAGCGCCTCCCCCGCCTGTTCAGCCAAGTCCCAGGCCCAGCCATAAGTCGTCCTGTGCCCAGATCGCCAGGCAGACCAGATGGCGGGGAAGGACCGGGGTGCCGAGTACCAGCCAAATTCGACATACCCCCTCTTCCCGAGGGCCCGTTTCCAGATCGGGTACTGATTCTGGAACGGATTATCCGGTCCGGTTGTCATCGGATCAAATGAGTAACCATGAATCAGAATAGTAATGGCAGTTGGCCAACGGGATATTTCCAGCCTTTTCATTTCATCAGTCGAATGAGGCTGAAAGCCGTTTCCAGACTGTGATTTCCAGAATTGGTTATTAGAAAAAATGACTTCCATATTTGGTTCTCCAGACACAAAAAAACCCGCTCACCGGCGGGTTGGGCAGGACTGTATTTTGATTTCAGAACAGGAGAGAGAGCTTCGCCTCAGTGCCGGAACAGAATCCGGGGCTCATTTGCCGTGCTGACCACCAATCACATGATCGACCAGCAGATTCATGTTTGATGAAATCTCAACGAGCGAGCCTTCAAGACGTGACAAACGCGCATTGGTTTCATTCGATTGTGCCTGAACCTCATTCACACGGTCCCATAACCTGAGACGTTGTTCGATATGAAAGGCTCGGGATGCTGCCCGCTCGGCAAGAGCGGCGCTGATTTCACTTTCCAGAGAAGACACCCGTCCCTCCAGCCCGCTGGCCCACCAGATCACTGACGCCGATTGCAACAGCAAGGCAGCAACAAGAGCCACCGGAATACGCCGGTCCATTTGCCAGTTCGTTATGCTGTCGTTCATTGGCCGACCGCCATCAGAACTTCCATCATGTCCCTGTTCCTGACTGAGATGACCCAGCGTCTGCGTCTGTGCTCCCGGAGAGATCAATGCTGATTTCTTTCAGCAGATCGAGGCTGACAGCCGCATCAATCCGCGCGGCAACAGCTGCTTCCCGATCGAACGCTTCCTGAATGTGATTTCCTACCTCTGATGCCATACGCAACGCATCCGCCCTGCTGAGACTGATATACCCGTCCGGATGTTTCCAGATGACTGACGCTGCCTCGTCCATCTGGCTGGCCCGCAAATAGAAACCCCAGACCCGGACCTGACTGTCTCTGTCTGTCGGAACCGAAACCTCCGGACCGGAGGACGGAGAGAACGTAACCCCACCGGTTTCCAGATGATACCGTTCCGCCGCCAGCAACGCCTTCAGGCGCTGGCGGGCCTGATCGAGAGACAGGTTTTCAATGACATAGGCTTCTTCCGTGGAAAATTCGAAAGGCAGCAGGCGGGCGTTCTTGGTGCTGTCCTTGACTTCCGCAACGAACCGGGTGCCCGGACGAACCGTCAGCCCGCCATGCGGCAGCACGATCCAGTTCCGGCAGGTCTCCAGCCCGGTTGCATACATTGTCAGGTCAACCCGCGATGATAACCGGGGGCTTAGTTCTCCGCGTGAAAAGGAAGGCTGTATGGGAACTGCTTTCACCATCAGTTTCGCGCCTCCAGCCAGCTGGAATTCTCAACGGGACTGATGGTGCCCTCCACACCATCAATGGCGCGGGCTTCTCCCAGTTTGTCGAAATAGGTCTGGCGGGCATCAGCCGCGAGTGTCCGGCTGCCGGTCAGGTTATAGCCGATCTGCCAGGCCAGCCGGGCGGCGACCGCGTCCACCAGTAACGGATCAAAATCCGTCGGGTCCGTCAGCCGCCGGACATAGATGATATCCAGCGGGGCCTCTGCGTCGGTCAGTACGCGGCGGCCTTCAACACGATGGGCAATGGTGCCTGTATCGTAATATCCGCCAACAGTCAGCGGCAGCAGGCGAAGACAATCCGCCGGCAACTGATACTGCCGCGAAAAACCGAACGCCGGTGCTTCTGCCATCACTGGCAAACGGGCCCGTGCAAGCGCACAGTTCCAGGGATGAGACCGCAGAACAGCGTCCCGCATGGCCGGATAATTCCGGTCACAGAGCCGCGCCTGCTTTGTGTTGTCACTCAGGTCTGCAATGGCGTAATCGCCAAGCAGGTCCAGCGACAGACGGCAGATGCCGACAATCGAAGTCATGACATGAACCTTTCCTGCAAAAGAAAGGGGCGGGAAAACTGTGTTCCCCGCCCCCGGTTATCCGATCAACGCCGGTGTTAATCGACGTAGGTAACCATCACCGTAATCGTTCCGTCGACGGTTCCGACCGTATCGCCGGTCAGCACAAGGTCATACCATTTGTGCGGATCTGCGGTTTCACCGAGATCTTCAAAGACCCGGTTTGCCGCCAGCTGGATACCGCGCTGCTCAAAGGCAACTTCGGTTCCCGCCGTACTCGCAGATGTGAGATTTACGCCTGTTGCATAAACATCGTCATCCGCAGCCGCACCGTCATCGACATCATACAGGCCCACGTCATAAGCCGTGCCGTCCGTGATTGCCGTGTTGAACAGACGGATGGAGGAAATCCGCCAGCCTGACCAGACCCGGGCAACGCGGTAAGCCGAGCCGTCTGAATCAGCGGCCAGCACCGATACGGTACCAACCATCTGGCGCAGGCGCCCTCCGGCAATATAGGAGCCGGTGAAAACCGCCGGCTTCGCATCCGCATTGGTCAGTGCGGTTGCCTTGGTATTTACAACTGCCATAAGTCAGTTCTCCTCTGGTTTACGCTTCGGCGCATTTGATTTCGACAACCTTGCCTTCTTCCATCCGCACTGCGCCGACATCCATCGCCGCATAGACCTGGGTGGAATAGGATTTGTCGGCCCGCTCGGTGACCTTCGCCGTCACACCCTTGCGTTTGGCCAGCAACATGCCATTGCGGGACCAGACCGGAACACGGCGATAGCCGGAACCGTCGGTTTCAAGCCGTTCGATACCGATGAAGCTGAAACCCATGAACTTCACCACTTCACCCTCGTCGAGCTTGTTGACCAGGGTGTAGTCACGGTTGACGATTTCATCATCGTTCAGCAGGTCTTCGAACTGCTCTGCCGTAATCGCACAATAGAGCTGTTCATCCGGATCAACCTCGTTCTTGCGGAACAGTTTGCGTGCAGCTTTCAGCTTTGCCGCATTCAGTCCGACATTGCCGGAGCCGCCGTTGCCGACGGTGACCGCGATGGACTGCCCGGCGGGGAATGTCGCCGAACCGTCGGCTTCCTCGCCGGTGGTTGCATCGGCGAAGAACGCCTTGATGATCTCGTCATCCATTGACCGGTTGAGCGCATACATGGCGTTCTGGGTATAGGCAGAGGTCGGGTCGCCAACCAGCTGCACCTTGTCGGCCTCGTCGATCAGGTCGGCCCATTCATAGTAGCTGGCAAAAACCCAGCGTCGGTCATGCGGTGTTTCAATCAGCGGGGTATCACCATGGCGGGTGGTGCGTTTCAGAGCGGCTGTCGGACCGATCCGGTCGAAAGCGCCTTTCTTGCCCTGCAGGGTTTCCATACGTACTGCCGGCACAAGGCGTGCCGGTTTCTGCTGCAGCAGGATGTCGATCGTGTTGCGGTATTGCACCGACCGACTGGTCGTCACTTGATTGGACATGAATGTCCTCCAAACAGTTTAAGTCTCATGAGGGAAGGTTCTGTTCGAAGGGTTTGCCCGCGGAAATCGCGGACCCGTCTTAGCCAGTAGCGCCGGCCTCAGGCGGCCCGTCTGTCCGGGCGGTCAACCGGGACCACAGAAGCGGTTTGTCCGGTAAAAAGGGATAAATGAAAAGGAACGGGCGGTAATAAAGACAGGCAGTCCCCTGCCTGCAATTATCCCTCACCCTGAGCCCGTTTCAGAATGAGGGAAACAACAGGATCTCCGACAACGGGTTAGCGGCTACCGGTTCAGGTCTTCCAGAATTTCGCGGATAATCACCCGCACCAGCGGCATCGCCTGTTACCCGGGTTATGGAGGGGGCAGAGGCGAATTTACTCGCCGTCGAAGGCGCGGGCATGAAGGTCAGACCAGCGACGGACCGCATCCGCATGGCCGGGCTTGTCGCGGTCGGTCAGGCGGTTCAGAAAATCCGTATCCGCCGACAGACGCTCGATTTCTGCCCGTGCGCCCAGCTTTCCGGCCACCTTGTCACCGCCATCCCCGATCATGCCGTCTTCGGCAATCAGTTCACCGGCGCGGGCGAAGGCCCGCATCAGCCGCGGGTCACCCTTCAGACCCATTGCCTTCAGGGCATCTTTCAATGGCGCACCACCAAACGCATCGATGGCGCGGCCGGCCAGCTCGGCGTTTCGTTTATAGGCCCCGCCCCATTCCGCCTTCAGTTCGGATTCTGCGGCTGTGCGGCGCCGTTCCTGATCTGACTTGTAGGATCTGGTCCACTGGCCGATATGGCCGACATAGGCATCGTGCAGCTTTTGTGCCTGACGGGCATTCAGACCCGCATCATGCGCCCAGCCGCGCATCAGATCGGCCATCTCGGATGAATAGGCGAAATCTTCCGGCAATCCTTCCGGCATGGAAAATTCATAACCGGCCGGTGATTCCGGTTGTCCCGCTGCGCGATAGAAACCGTTCCAGGCCGCCTCGTCCGCGTCCGGAGCCGGCACCTGAATACCAGCCCGCTCACCGAGCTTGCGTTCCAGGTGGCGATAGCTTTCCACCATTGCACCGGCATCCCGCCAGCCCTTCGCAGAGACGAAAGCCTGAACCGGCTCCTCCAGCCCGTCAGTCCAGCCTGCTGCCGTTACCGTGGCCTGATCGGTCGAAGACCCGGTGGTTTCGGAAACGGGTTCTGTTGCTGACGGATCAGTCACGATCATATCTTCTGCCATGTCATTCTCCTTGATTCAGATAAAAAAAGACCGCCGTAAGGCGGTCCGGATGATAATTGTCCGTTGTTGCTTGCAGAGCATGACCCTGAAACAGGTTCAGGGTTAGGGGAGAGCCGGGGACTGAGCGATGAAGCTCTCTTC
>TARA_R110000787_G_scaffold93939_8_pt1 | contig 46908 bp, 38 predicted proteins | sample TARA_R110000787 | Tara Oceans TARA_R110000787 (sample SAMEA4397920) | marine metagenome | biome: Polar Biome; feature: [DCM] deep chlorophyll maximum layer (ENVO:01000326); material: water (ENVO:00002006), including particulate matter (ENVO:01000060) such as... | depth 35 m | reverse complement strand
GCTGATCTCAGCGCCGCCTGCCATATGAGTGGGTTGCGTCCTAGTAGACGTATTTGAAGTCGACACCCCAAATTTGCGGGTCGGTCAGGCCGACGAAGGCCGTGCCCTGTGTTCCGACCGTGATATTATTGATGCCGGATACGTAGCGATTGTCGAACACGTTCTTGACGAACGCGCCAACCTGGTAATGACCGCTTTCAGCCGTCCAGAAGGCCCGAATATCCGTGCGTTCCTGTTCTTCGCCCACGGAGAATGTGGCATAGGTGGCGCAAGAGCCCTGCCCAGCGGATTCTGCGTTGCAGCGTCGCTCGCCCGTATAGGCATGCGAGGCGGAGAATTCGATCTCTCCATTGCCTTGCAGGTCGAGCACATATTGCCCGCCGAAGGCGAAGGACCATTCCGGCTCGCCCGTGGGTGAACCCGAAAGGTCAATACCGGACCGCGTCACACGATCCTTGTAAAGGACGTTGATGTATTGAACATTGCTGAAGAAGGAGAGAGCGTTGGTTGGAGCCCACTCGACCTGAAGGTCGACGCCCGAGGCTTCCTCATCGCTGGTCTCAACCACGTATTGCGAGACGTTCGATCCGTTCACGCCGCTGACCAGGCTGATCGCCTGCTTGTCATTGTACGTGTACTGGAAGACGGATGCGTTGATCAGAAGGCCGGCCGAAGGGAAGGTCGACTTGATGCCGGCCTCATAGTTGGTCACGTCTTCATTGTTGAAGCGGGATGCCTGTTCGACGCTGTTGAAGCCACCTGCCTTATAGCCTTTGGCGTAGGAGGCAAAGAGCAGGATATTATCGGCCAGCTTGTAGTCGACAACGAAACGTGGGCTGACGTTCGACCATTCGTCATTCAGCTCGCATGTGACGCCCTCGGCGACCGTGACACCATTGTCGCAAGGCACGCCGGCGAGGCCCGACATGTCGAACACAAGGTCAAACTGAAAGTCGTCCGGCGAGGCGCCGACCAGGCCGAGAATGCCCATTTCATCCAGCGCAGCGAGCGTGGCGTCCAATTCAGGCGCGACGCGTGGGCCATTCAGCCACGAGAAGGATTTCTCGTCCTTCGTGTAGCGCACGCCGCCCGTGAGGCTGAGCTTGTCCGTTGCTTCCCAGATGACGTCGGCAAAGGCCGCATAGGCTTTGAAGTCACCATGGTTGATCATGTCCTCGACCCAGGGATTGCCCAGGAGGCGTGCGTCGATGTCAAACGGAATGAGCACGAAATTGTCGATGTCGGAGAAAGGCGTGCCGAGGCCGAGATTGCCGAGTGCGGTGTTGATCGTATCGGTATAGCCGAACGTGTTGCTGCGCTGGTCGGCGCTTTCATCATAATAGCTGGCGCCGACGACCCAGTTCAGCGGGCCGGTTTCGCCGGTCGCGCGGAACTCCTGATAGAAGCTTTCATTGCTTTCGACATTCTCCGTATCGAAATAAAGGTCGATGCGGTTCGTGCCGTCTTCGTCTTCGCGGTTATTGGTATCAAAGGTGCGGTAAGCAGTGGTCGATGCCAGTGTGAATGAGCCGAAGTCATGCGTGATCGCCAGATCAATTTCGTCCAGCTCGCGCGCTTCGCTGTTATTGATCACATCGTTGCGGATCTTGGCATTGAAGGGATTAAGATAGGCCGACTCGTCCACCGGATAGGCCGGCTGGGCGGGCGCATCGGGAACGGCAACAATGCCGATGGCGGGGCGGGCATCCTGATCCAGTTCGTCATGTGTATAGGTGAGGATCGCACGCGTGTCGGGCGTCAGGTCCCAGCGCAGGGCGCCCTTGATGGCCCAGTTGTCTTCGCGGCCGAGATCCTGGCCGGTGGCAGCGTCGGTGTAGATGCCGTCACGCTTGTTCATCACGCCATTCAGGCGAATGGCGACCTTGTCGTTGACGGGCAGGTTCAGCAGGCCTTCGATACGTTGCTTGTTGTACTCGCCGACTCGGACACCGACTTCGGCTTCGAACTTGTCGCTCGGCTTGCGGGTGGTGATCGAGACGGCGCCGGCGGCGCTGTTGCGTCCGAACAGCGTTCCCTGTGGACCCTTGATGACTTCGATACGCTCGACATCGTTGAAGGCGAGCAGCGATGCGCCGGTGCGGGCGGCATACACGCCATCGACATAGATGCCGACGGCCGGATCGGTGCCGACACCGAAGTCGGACGTCTGGATGCCGCGGATCTTGTATTTCGGCTGGGTCGGGCTGCCATCGGAGACTTCGAGGCCCGGAACGAAGGCGTCGATATCGCCCATATTGTCGGCGGCAAGCGTCGACAGGGTGTCAGCGGAGAGGACCTGAAGCGTGATCGGCACTTCCTGCAGGTTCTGTTCGCGCTGCTGGGCGGTGACGAGGACCGTTTCCATCTTGCGCTCGCCCTCCGGCGCCTCTTCCTGCGCAGAAGCAGCCGCCATTCCCAGGGCAACCATGCCCGCGCTGGTCAGCAGGGCGAACCGTGCCGTTTTCATTCCAAAGCTATTCTTGTTCATGTTTATTCCCCGGTGTTTGCGTCACAGTGACCCCCTGCGGCTGCATTGTTATCTTGATAAAGCGGATTATGTATTCATCTTGCAGGCGGCGATAAAGCGGCCTTTTTGTACATCCCTTGATAAGTGCTTCTTTTTCTTCTCCATTGAATCTCGCTCGGCAAAAACAAAGCAGGAATTTTTATGCCTCTGAGAGATTCCTTCGAAATCGGTCCGCTCAAGACGCGTGAAGATCCGCCGCAGGCGCGCGCCCGGCAGCGGGCGAGCACCATCCTCAGGGCGGCGGCAGAATTCCTGCGCACGCATGCGGTCAACGAGCTTACGACGACGTTGATCGCTGAAGAGGCGTCCATCCCGGTCAGCTCGGTTTATCGTTATTTCCCGACCGTGGACCTGATTGTTGACGAGCTGTACCTGCAGGTCACGGAACAGATTGATGCAAAGCTGTTCGAAGTGTTGCTGGATACGGAAACGCATAATGACTGGCGCTCTCGGCTGGGCGCGGTAATGGATGTTGTGCGCCAGTATTTCGACCTGCACCCGTATTACCGCAAGCTGCTTCAGGCCATATTGATACGCACGGGCGGCCTTGCGCTGGATATTGCCAAGCAGGACTCGATCACGCTGCACCTGGCCGAATACTGGGGCGCGGGCGGGGATAATTTCAAGGGCGGCGATCCGATGATTACGGCTCAGATCACGATGCAGGTGTTCCTGTCGGTGGAAAGCATTCTTGTCAGCCAGGCGGCAGAGGAAATGGCGGACAGCTATTTCGAGTCGTTGAAGCTCAACCTCGAAAGCTATCTGGCCAATTTCCTGAGCGACTAACCGGCGCATGAACCATCCATTTTCTGGATCCATTCGCGGATAAGCGCGACGCCTTCGTCATGCCGTAGCGAGCGGCCGAGTTCGGGCATCATGGCGCCCGGGTCGGTTGAGTTGAGGCGATATACCAAGACGGAGTCGTCGGGGTGACCCGGGACGATATCGAAGGGCAGGTTGCCTGTGCCGCCGCCCGCGGCGATGGGCAGTTTGCACCGGCCTGACGCCTCACCGAGGGGGATATCCTGTGTCAGGTAGAGACCGGACGTATCGGCTGCGCCGTCCCGGTTGTGGCAGTGGGAGCAGTTGATATCGAGATAGGCCCGGGCGCGGTCGTTGAGGGGGAGCGCTTCGTCTTTCCAGTCGGCATTGCGGGGCGCCTTCTCGGGCGCAGGTGCGCCTTTGAGGTAGCCAATCATTGCGAGATATTCGAGCTGGTTCGTCTCGCCATCGCCATGGTCGAAGAGTTTGTTGATGTGGCGCGGACGGACACCGAGCGGGGCGATGACGCGTGTCGTATTGTTCAGTGCGTGGCAGCCGGCGCACTGGTTTGTGTTTGGCACGACGTAGGTGAAATCCTTTTCCTGTCCCTGATCGTCGACAATCGTCATGTCGCGATAGGCGCCGATCTTTGTCAGCCTGGCGTCAGTCTGCTCGTCATTCCAGACATAGGAGATGGCCTCCCACGCTTTCTCCCGCCGGACCAGGAGGCGTGTTTCCACAAGGTCTACCGATGCCAGGTCGTCCAGGATCGGTTCGACTTTTCCGGGCGTGTCATCGGCCTTGCGTATGCGCTGACGATCGCCCGTCTGCTCGCCAGTAGCGCGGGGATAGTAGAACGTCTTGCTGATGATCGTTCCGACCGGGAAGTCAGGGTAATCATTGTCGCGATAGGCTGCTGCCTTACCTTCCGGGACATAGATGGTGCGGAGCTTGTGGGCATAATCCGTGAAGAGCGGCGTGTTCAGGTCATAGGGCACGACGCCCTTGCTGAGGCGCAGGGCGCCTTTCGACGCGCTCAGCACGCCCCACTCGCTGAGGAGCGCGGGGTTGGTGTCGGGATAGAAGTGAACGGCCGCCGTTACCGGTTTGCCTTGTCCGCCACAGGCCGTGAGCACACAAAGCAATCCGGCAACCAGAAAGCCACTCCAGCGATTCAAATGCATGAACCTAGCCCTCGCGGTTCAACTCAATGGCTGGCAGTTTCTCTAGCGTGCACTTGTGTTCGTCGGTCACGAGTGCTGGCGCTGCGTACTTATGCGGTGCATCGGCATTGAGCATTTCGGCGTCGCCATTGTCGACACAGATGCGCAGGGCATCCGGCAGCTTGCCGTCCACCATCTTGGCCGGATCCACATAGCCGTCCCACAGCACGTCAGGGAAGCTGCCATCTTCGCCGAACAGGGCCACGCGCGCCGCTTCCAGGCCGGCCCTGTCAGGGGCATTGCCACCGCCCGAGAATGTGTTGCCGTAGATAAAGATGCTCTCAGGATACGGATCGAACGTGTCGCTCTTCTCGTCGTCCGAATAGCCCGTCTCGAAGAGGCTGGAGATGATGACGTTGGAGGTCTTGTTGTCGGAAATCTCGTTGTTGAAGATTTCGACCTTGTCGTTGGAGTTGACGATCACGCCCGTCCCGGCGGGAACGCTGGCGACCGGGGTGCCGGCGTGGCCGAAATTGCCGAGATTGTTGGCAAAGACCTTGTTGTCATAAACGCGGGTCGTAGTACCTGCCTGCTTGAGGGCGGGCATATTGAACACGAGGATGCCGCCAGTATTGTTTGTGGCAACGTTCTCGTAGACGTCGGCGCCAATCGTATTTTCGATTTCAATACCGGCAACATTCTGCTCAGCGCGGTTACGACGGACGACGACGTTCTTCGACTGGCCGACATAAATGCCGGCATCAGAGGCCCCAATGGCAACATTGTCTTCCATCAGCACATTGGTCGTCTGGACAGGGTAAATGCCGTAGGCGCCGTTTTCTGTCGCGGGTCCGTTGGTCCATTCGGTGCGAATGCGGCGGATGGTGATATTATCGCCCTCATTCACCTTCAGGGCATCGCCGACTGTGTCTTCGATGGCGAGATCTTCAATCGTGAAGTCGCTGGCTGTGACGAGGAGGCCTTCGGCACCGGAAATCTGGTCGGCAAAGCTCAGTACGGTCTTGTCCATGCCCTTACCGCGAATCGTCACGCCATTCACCGTCAGGCTAAGGCCGCGCTTGAATGACAGCTTGCCCTCCGGAATTTCGATGACATCCCCCGCCTTGGCGTCGATGAGCTGCTGCATCAGCGTGTCTTCGGCGCTTAGCTGTTCGGTTGGGGCTTCAGGCTTGGGGGTATTCTGACCGCAGGCGGCGAGCATTGCCGCCAGACATACGCTGATAAGGTGCTTGGATGTCATTCATGTCTCCTCCATTTGCGCTATCGGAACCTTAGAATTCTGGTGCTGTCTAGCGCTTGAAGTGAAAAAACAGAAAAAAATTCTGTTTTCCGGGATTTCTGCTCATGAGACGCACTGCCGGTCGAAAAAGCGTGCTGCGGGACCTCTTCAGCGAGATCATCTGCAAATTCAGGCCTGTAGCCATTGTTGCGCAACACCGCTTTCCATCAGCTGCACAAGATTCTTCAAGCGTAAACGAGGTGTGAAGGATTTAGGGTGAATTGATGAGGCCGCGCGTTTCCCGACGTGCTGATCCTCCTCGCTTTCAGAAGGCCAATATCATGACAGGCACATCTCGTTCCTCCGCTTCTTCCACGTCAGACGCCATCGCCCGCCAGATCGCCAAGGAACTGGGTGTCGCTGAGCGTCAGGTATCGGCTGTCATCGCACTGCTGGATGAAGGGGCCACGGTTCCATTCATCGCGCGCTATCGCAAGGAGCGCACGGGCGGTCTCGACGATACGCAGCTGCGCGCCCTGACCGAGCGTCTGGAATACCTAACGGAACTGGCGAGCCGCCGCGAGACGGTGCTGAGCGCGATCCGCGAGCAGGACAAGCTGACCCCCGCGCTGGAGCGCGAAATCATGGCGGCCGAGACCAAGGTTGCGCTTGAAGACCTCTATGCCCCCTACAAGATCAAGCGCCGCACCAAGGCGACGATCGCGCGCGAGGCAGGGCTTGAGCCGCTGGCTGACCGGCTGCTGGCTAATCCCGCCCTGCTGCCAGCTGCCGAAGCGAAGGCGTTCGTTTCATCCAAGAAAGGCGTTGCGGACCAGGAAAGCGCGCTGGAAGGCGCCCGGGAGATTATCGTGGAGAAGATGGCCGAAGCGCCGAAACTGGTCGGCAAGATCCGCGAAACGGTCTGGGGAAGTGGCAAGCTCGGCTCGGCGCTGGTGAAGGGCAAGGAAGAAGCCGGTGCGAAGTTTGCCGATTATTTCGACTTTGATGAGCCGATCAATGCGATGCCATCGCACCGGGCGCTGGCGCTGCTGCGCGGCCAGAAGGAGGGCGTGTTGCGCGTCAAGCTGGCCGTGCCGCATGAAGAGACGCGCGATCACCCGGCCATACGTGAAATCTGCCAGGAGTTCGGAATTGCCACCAAGGGCCGCCCCGGCGATTCATGGCTGAAAGAGACCGCTCAGGCGGCCTGGAAGGGCAAGCTTGAGCCATCGAGTTCACGCGAGTCCATCACGCGCCTTAAGGAGCATGCAGACAAGGACGCGATCCGCATCTTCTCCCGCAACATGCATGACCTGCTGATGGCGGCGCCTGCCGGGCCCAAAGTGGTCATGGGCATTGATCCGGGTATCCGGACGGGCTGCAAGGTCGCTGTGGTGGACGCGACGGGAAAGCTGCTGGATACGGCGACGATCTATCCGCATGAGCCGAAGCGCGATTGGGCAGGTTCGCTCGCGACGCTTGCGGCGATCTGCAAGAAGCACAAGGTCGAGCTGGTCAGCGTTGGCAATGGCACGGCGGGACGGGAGACCGACAAGCTGGTGGCGGAGCTGTCTGACAAACTGCCTGACCTGAACCTGACGCGCCTGATGGTGTCGGAAGCCGGGGCATCGGTGTATTCGGCGTCTGAGCTGGCTGCGAAGGAATTCCCGAACCTCGACGTCAGTATCCGGGGCGCAGTTTCCATCGCGCGCCGTCTGCAGGACCCGTTGGCTGAACTCGTGAAGATCGAACCCAAGGCCATCGGTGTTGGCCAATACCAACATGATGTGGACCAGGCTGCGCTGTCGCGGTCGCTGGATGCCGTTGTCGAGACATGCGTGAATGCCGTGGGCGTGGACGTGAATACTGCGTCGGCCTCGCTGCTCGCGCGCGTTGCTGGCCTCAATGCCACGATTGCTGCCAACATCGTCGCGTATCGTGACGCAAACGGGCCGTTCAAGTCGCGCAGCGAGTTGAAGAAAGTGCCACGCCTCGGGCCGAAGGCCTTTGAGCAGGCGGCAGGCTTCCTTCGCATCTCGAAGGGCAAGAACCCGTTGGACGGCTCATCGGTTCACCCGGAGGCCTATCCCGTTGTGGAACGCATCGCCAAGAAGACGGGGCGCAAGCTGGAGGCGCTGATTGGCGACAAGGCCTTCCTCTCCAAGCTGAAGCCGGAAGAGTTCGCTGATGCCATTTTCGGCGTACCAACCGTGAAAGACATCCTTGTCGAACTTGAAAAGCCGGGCCGGGACCCGCGCCCTGAATTCCGGACGGCGACCTTCAAGGACGGCGTGGAGAAAGTGACGGACCTGAAGCCCGGCATGAGGCTGGAAGGCGTGGTCACCAATGTCACGGCCTTCGGCGCCTTCGTGGACATCGGTGTTCACCAGGACGGGCTCGTACACGTGTCGGAACTGTCGGACACGTTCGTGAAAGACCCGCATACGGTGGTCAGCACGGGGCAGGTGGTGAGTGTTGTGGTGCTGGATGTGGATGTGCAGCGCAAGCGTATCGGTCTGAGCCTCAAGCAGGCTGCGGGCCGGGCGCCGCGTAGCACATCGGCGCCGAAGACCGCGGCACCCAAGGATACACCATCGCCCAGTCCGTTCGATGTGCTTTCTTCCCTGCGCTGAAGCAATTTGAGTGCGCTGCGACGCGGGCAGCGCACTCTCCCACTGGCGCAGTCTTAAACTCCGTCCATATGGCCGATTCGTAACTGGCGCGGCAGCGGCGACGATCCTAGATTCCAGATCACAAAAGGTGAGGCCTGTTTGTCCATATCCGTGATTGGAGACTGCCGTGTTCTATCCGCAAATTCCTTCCCGCATGTCCGAAACCATCCGGCGCGGGCTGCCCAACTCACCCATTGCTGCAGAACAGGTCGAAATCGTCCGGTTGCTTACGGATCCTGACACATTCGGTGGCCATGCGCCGGCCTATTTCGACACGGCGGTCTCGCACCTTTTCGTCAACGGAAGCCATCTTTATGTGCTGCGCAAGCCGATCGACGATGACGGCTTTCGCTGCGCCACGGTCAATGACCGCTGGGACTGGTGTGAAACGCAGTGCATGCGCGGTGTCAGCGGGTTTGGCGTTGTCGCAGCGCGGCCCCTGCCGATCGTGCGCCGCGAAGGTCGGCTGTGTCTTGGTGGTCCGGGAAGTATTCGTGACTGGGTTTTGAAAATCACCTGTGAATCCGTCACAGTAGATCCGGGATTCATTACGCTTCGTCGAGCTGCCTGAAGAGATAGACGGTATAGATTTTACGAATACTGGCTGGATTCCGGTAATGACGTGCCTTGTCTGTCCCGATATAGATGCGTCAGGCATGGCGTATGGCTTGTGCCCAGCGGAAGGATACGGGCATGCCGACGGAGCGCCTCAATTGGGATAATCTCCGGGTCTTCATGGTCGTCGCGGAGCTGAACAGCATGAAGGCCGCCTCTGTGCGCCTTGGGGAGTCCCCTCCGACCATCGGGCGCAAGATTGACGACCTCGAAACCGAGCTGAACATGCAGTTGCTCAATCGTTCGACGCGCGGGGTGGAGCTGACTGAGGCGGGCAAGCTTGTCTTGAACCAGGCCAAGGCCATGGCCGGCGCCGCCAAGGAGCTGACACGCCAATCCAATGACAAGGGCCAGCCGGCTGAGGGAACAATCACGCTGGCGACAGGTGATGGGCTGGGCCCCTACTGGATCGCGCCGCGCCTGCCGGAATTCCACCGTGCGAATCCGCGCATCCAGATCAAGATGAATGTGGTCGAGAAGGCGCCCGATGTTGGCGCTGGCGACGCCGATATCGCGATTCAGTTTACCGAGCCCAAGCAGCACGATGTCATCGCACGGCGCATGGGGACGCTCCACTATATCAGCTTTGCCTCACGCGGATATCTGGATGAGCATGGCGAGCCCAACAGCCTGTTCGAATATTTCCGGCACCGCGCCATCCTGCATCAGGCCTATGTGCACCAGATTGAACGCTGGGCGCCGAAGATGTCAGAGCTGCGGAAACTGGTGAGCTTTGCTTTCGTCACCAATTCCGCAAGCGCCATGATTGAAGTGTGCAAGAATGGCGGCGGCGTTGCCTTGCTGCCATCCTATATCGGTACGGTCGAGCCGTCTCTGGTGCCTCTTGAACTGCCAGAGGTCGCGCCGATCCAGTTCTGGCTGACCTATACCGAAAGAGTCTGGCGCCTGCCCAGCGGCCGTATCGTCATCGACTGGCTGAAAGACATGTTCGAAGCGGAAGATGCGTTCTGGTTTACCGAACACTTCGTCCACCCGAATCGCGCCGATTCGCTTAAGCCATACCTGAAGGGTGATGCCTCAGCCGGTGGCTAGGGCTTTCAGCACGCGAGACATGGTTTCGAGTTTCTCGGGTGATTTGGTCCGCTCGATCCAGTCATGGCATTCGGCTCGTACACGCATTGCCGGATCCTTGATCGTCGGATCGGTGTCGCCTTCGTCTTCGAAAAGGTCCGCAATGGGGACACGCAAAGCCTCTGCAACAGTCGACAGCATACCGGCGCTCAGGCGGTTCGTGCCTGTCTCGTATTTCTGCAACTGTTGATGGCTGATACCGAGTTCCGTGCCAAGCTCGGCCAAAGTGCGGTTCTGCGCGATGCGCAGTGCGCGAATTTTTTCACCTACTAGCTGATCTACGCGCGTCGGTGCGCGCGAACTGGAGTGTCTTTGCTCGTGTTGCACGTTTGGTTTTCCTTTTCTAACACTCCATGCATTTCGCGCTAAGGATGTTAAAGCAAGGTCATGGCTTACCAAAAATATGAAACGCCGCAGTACCTATTTGATGCGCTTTTGTTTGCATCCGCCACCAATGAGGGAATTAGCTCGCGCTAAATATACCTTTGGTTTCAATGGTAGTCATCGCTTACAATTGGAACTAGTAGTCTTTTTTCCACCTTATGGAGAGCTTGTTCTCGCCGGTCGATGTGGTTTCAGAAGTCACGGAGACGTGATCGGCAGGCTCCCATTCCACCTCGACGGAGCTGCCACTGGCACCGGCGGCATTGAGCTGAAGATAGACGTCATCGCTTAAATACTGGCCCACACCCACTTCGGCCTTGCCAGCATCGTTGGAGCCAATCGAGAGGCGGTCAACACCGAGCGCCGACTGCAGTTGTGCGGCCGGATCAAAGCCGCCGCCGCGTCCACTGAGCTTGGCGATGGATGAGGCCAGCTGGGCCGCTTCGACAGGCGACAGGTCAATGGATGAGCGACCGAACAGGAGCCGCGACAGGATTTCGTCCTGCGGCAGGTCTGGCGTGCTCGACAGTTCGAAGACCGGGTTGGAAGGCTTGCCTGATACCTGGACCCTCGCGACGAAGCCGTTGACGGACCGTTCCGCGTCCACTGCGATGCGTGCAGAATCGACGGGGCCGTCAAATGTGATCTTCCCACTATCGAAGATGAAGGGGCGCCCCGCGAGATCCAGGCTGCCGCGCACCATTGTGGCCTCGCCCTGTAGCCTCACGTCGGACGCTGTACCCGTCGCCGTCAGGTCGAGCGCCCATTCGCTGTCCAGACCTCGCCCCGTAACGTATACGCGTCGTGCAGCGTCGATATCGAGATTGAGCTTCAATGACTGCCTCATCTTGCTGGCCTCCGATGCCGAAACGTCGTCATCGGTCCAGCGCACGTCGATTGCCTTGGGGCCAGAGGATGGGAGGTTGTCGAGCGATACGCGCGCTTCATCGACGACCAGTTTGCCTGCCGCGAGGCGTCCGTCATCATCTTCCGTAACGGTCACTTTTCCGCTGAGACGGGCGATGTCGCCGTCGCGGTCATAGACAAGGAGCCGGGTCAGGTCCGCTTCGACCCGTGTGCTTGTTTTGCCCATCGAGCCGCTGACCGACACGGTGCCATTGCCGTCGCCGCGTCCGCTGCCCTGTACGGTGAAGGTCTGGTCGTCATAGGCCGCATCAAGGGCAATGCCTGTCAGACGCATGCCGGTCGCACCGAACTCGTATATGCCGTTGCTTACGGTCGCCTTGGCCTGATAGGCGGGCGCGGAAAGCGACCCCTTCAGCGTTGCGAGCGCATCTATCCGGCCGCCGATGTCGTGCCCGTAGGCAAGGGCGGCTGACTGGAGCGCGCCCAGATCGCCTTTCAGCGTAGCCTGTCCGCTGAGGGCCTGGTCACGGTCGAGACTGACAAGCGATGTGGCCGAAGGTTTCACGGGCAAGGCTGCGTCAGCGACGAGGACCAGATCCTTGCCGTAATTGCTGCGCGCATTCAGCTTGAAGACTTTCGCATTCAGCTGGCCCGTCATGTCGAGCGACAGGGACGTATCGAGACCCGGGACGGGGCTGGTCGCGGAAAAGGCAAACGAACCGGAGGGCGAGAGGCCGATTGGCTTGAATTCGCCATGACCGTTCAGGCGGGCATCCACTTCGCCGAGATTTGCGAGGGCAAACAGGGCGCCAAAATCGACTGCGTTGACATCGACAGCGAGCGTAGCCGTTTCGCCGCTACCCGAGAGGCTCGCCTTGATCTCGCCGCCCAGCAGGTCAAGCTGACCGTTGAGGTCGGGCGCATCGCCAAGCCGCCAGCGTGCGGGCTGGGGCGTGTTCAGCTTTTCCCCAAGCGCGGTGCCGGACAGGCTGAAAGTGCCTTCGGGCGCATCGCCGGAGAGATTGGCCTTGCCGGAAAAAGTGAAGTCGAACGGGAAGGATTCCTGCGTGCTGACGAGGCTGGCGCGGAAATCATATCCGTCCTTGTTGTTCTTGATATCGGCAGAGAATGTATCGAGCCGGACACCGTTCTTGAGTCTCGCGCCGCTGCCCTGGGCCTGCACGACCAGCGACATCGGGGCGTCGCCTTCCTTGATGATGCTGGCATTGGCGCGCAGATTCTTGACGCGGATATCTTCGGTCGTCAGGCCGTCGCCGTCGGCATTGATGGCGACGATCAGGTCGCCTGCCTTGTTGATCTCGGTCCGGCCCGCGAGTGCAAGTGGCCCATAATTGCCGCTGATATTGTCGATGACCATGTTGCCATCGGCACGTGCGAAGTCCGCTGTCACGTCCAGCGCTTCACCCGCAAAGTTTCCGGTCAGCCTGACAGGCCCGGTGATGCGATCACCGGCCAGCGTGACTGTGGCCGTTGCCGCCACGTCTTCCATATCGCGGGAGGCCACATGGAACGTTCCGTCGCTGGATTTCAGGTCCATGACCAGCGCATCGGATGGGCCGACGAGGCTGATCTTGCCCGCGCCGAGATCAAACGCGTTGCCACTGATCTCCAGCGGCGCGGTCTGGTCGAAATCAAAGGCCAGCGCACTATTCCCGCCAATTCGGTAGACGCCGTCGCCTTTCAACTGCAGACCTGCGCTGGCGAGTGTCGCCTTGGCGATGCGTATGGCCTTGCCGTCAATCTTCAGTGACGCGTTGACCTTCGGTGACGGCCCGATGAGTGGCTGCGCGCTATCCGGCAGGCCGGAGAAGCTCTGGCCTGTGAGGCTGGTTTCGATGGACGGGGCAGAGAGTTGGCCATGCACGCGGAATGTGCCGGCGGCGCGCCCGCCAAATGAGCCGGGCAGGCTGCGCAGCGCCTGGTCCAGCGTACCGCGAATGTCGAGTGTGCGGGCCTGCGTCGCGAGTGTGCCGGACGCGGAGACCTTGCCCTCGGGCAGGGTGAGTGCGGACGGTGCCAGCGTCAGTACGCCGGTGTCGCGGGCATAGGCGCCGCTGGCCACGAGGTGAGGCTGCTTGCCGAGTAGGCCGGACACGGTGTCATTGCCTGCAAGCACGCCTTCGCCGATGAGGTCTGCCTGGAAGGGGATCCTGTCCGGCGTGACGGAGACGGTTACAGGGCCAGTCAGCTGGCGGAAGGGCAGGTCGGCGCCGTCGAGCGCGACGAGATCTGCCTGTCCGGTATAGGATGGCACATCGCCTTCCATTTCCAGGGTGCCATCGAGTGAGAGATTGGCATCAAGGCTGGCAAGGTCTGGCAGGCCCGTGAACTTGAGCGTGACTGCGGCGGGACCATTGAGCGTTCTGGTTTTGGTGTCTGCCTCGCCCTTGGCCGTCAGCATGCCGGACGCCATGGACGCGGAGACGTCAAAGGACGCGATATTCTTCTTGATGTCCGCCCCGAGCACAAACCGGGCATCGGAGCCGAGCAAGGTCTGCACAGTCTCCGGCAGCGGAAGGGACAGGGCGTTGACGTCAGCATTGGCGGTGAGGCGGCCGTCCAGGATCTTTGCCGTCATTGAGGCGGCGTCTTCGCCTGCGACCTGGAACTGGAGATAGCCATCGCCTTCCTCAAGCGTGCCATCCATGGAGGCGCTGAGGGATGCATCCTGTCCGTCTTTGAGATGGAGCAGCGTGGCGAAGGTGCCGCCGGCAGGGGCTGCGCCTTCGGCGTTCAGGTTGAACTGGCCGGCGGCGTCGCGGCGGGCGTCGATCTTGAACCGGTCGCCCAATCCTTCGATGGGGGTGATATCCAGTTTGGCGGTGAGAATGCTGTCCTTGCCGCGTTTGAAGGCGCCGGCGACGCTGAAGGCGGCTGCCGGGCCCGCCACGCCCTCGGCGAGCGCCAGCTTGCCGATATACAGATCGTCCAGCTCAACACTCCAGCCACCGCCGCCCGCGCTTTCGCTCGCGCCGGTCTGGGGCCGACGGCTGATGCTGATATCACCTGCACTGGCGAGATTGAGTTCCACCTTGCGCGAGAGCAGCGCGCGCGGCGTCCATTTCAGGCGGACATCATTCGCCTCCAGCCAGATGCCTTCGCTGTCGGCGATGGTGAGATGGTTGAGATGCATGCGATTGAGGGGATCGCCCGTGAGCCCCTCCGCAGAGATCGTCCCCAGGCTGCCAATCTCGCGCCCGTCGATCTGGGACAGGACGAAGGCCCGTCCGCCATCGCTGTTGATCCAGAGCCGGGCACCAAGGATGACGACCAGAAGCAGGGTCACGATCCCGCCCGCTCCTGACATCAGGGGGCGTCGGCGCATGAAGGCCCAGATGGCGCGCAGATACTTCATCAGAAGGACTGCCCGATGGAGATATAGAACTGAACCGGGCTTTCACCCTCGCGATGGTCGACCGGCGTTGCGATATCGACGCGGATCGGGCCGAAGCCGGGATAGTAGCGAAAGCCGAGGCCGACCGCAGTGCGCAAGTCGCCGAACACTTCATCCGTGCTGTCAGCCGCCGCGCCGGAGTCGACAAAAAGGACATAGCCGATCTTCTCGCTGCGACGGTAGCGCAGCTCGGCTGACACATCGAACAGCGTACGCCCGCCAATGATCGCGCCGGTCGAGTCTTTTGGTGAGAGGCTCTGATAATCAAAGCCGCGGACCGTGCCGCCGCCGCCAGCGAAGAAGAGGCGGTCTGCCGGCACACCATTTGAACCGAAGAAGGCGCCGAACTCGCTGCGCAAGGCGGCCACGAACGGACCGTCCGCGATTTTCTTGTAGGTCGAGCCGGAGACGAGAAGGCGGGTGTAGCCTGCGTTCGCGTCGCCCACCGACATGCCCGGCTCCACACCAAGGAAGGCCTTGTTGCCCGATTGCGGGTCGAGCGGCTGCTTGACGGTCGAATAGGTCGCCGCCAGCGGGAAGGAGAGGGTCACCAGCTCGCGCGGATCCGACAGGTTACGCAGGCGCAGCTCTTTCGTGCGGGTTGCATCAAGCGTGACGCCAGCCGACAGCGTGAAGTTCTTGTTGAAGGGCTGCGAGAGGGCGGCGCCGACTTTGACGCCTTGAAGGTCATAGGCGTCGGTCTCTTCGGCACGGACACCTGTTTCCGCCGTGAATGTGCGGCCATAGCGACCGATATTCGGGCGGGTGTAGCTTGCCGTCAGGTCGCGGGCGAGGGTCGCCACTTCGCCCTGCAGGCGGAATGTGTCGCCGGCGCCCGTCACATTGCGGCGTTCCCAGAACGCGTCGGCACCCACGCCGTCAGTCGTGGAGGCCGTGACACCGGCACCGACGGAGCGGCGCTTGGCTTCGGTGAGGGTCAGCTGGACGGGGTAGAGCCCGTTGGAGTCGGGTGTTTCGGATATCGCGACGCCGATGCCGTCGAACAGGCCGCTGCTGCGCAGGCGTGCGCGCAACTGGTCGATCTTGTCAGCGGCATAGACATCGCCCGGCGTCCAGGTGCGATAGAGGCGGATCGTGTCCATGTCGGACGCGCTGCCTTCGGTGAGTGTCATGTCGCCGAGACGGACATAGGGGCCTGGTTTCAGCGCATAGGTAATTTCGACCGACTTTTCCTTGCGGGAGGCGAGCACATCGATGTCGCTGCTTTCCGCAAAGGCGTGGCCATTGTCCTGCAGGGTCCGCACCAGCCGGCTGTCGAGACCCTCGATATCGCTAGTCCGGGCCGGCGAGCCGACGGGAACCGTCTTCAGCGCGGCGTCCAGTTTGGCCTGAAGCGGCTCGCTGACGGGGTTCGCCATGGAGAGTTTGACGGTCGCGACTTCAAACCGTTCGTCGGCCTGCACGTCGAGGCGAGGTTTCTTCTCAAGCGTGTCGATCAACTCAGGGGACACTTCGGCAGCGAGATAGCCTTCCGCCGCCAGGAACTCTTCCAGCGTGCTGGCCGCATCGCCTGCCTGTCGGCGCGATTCCAGAATGCTCTTTGGCGGGGCTTCATCGGTTTCCAGGACGGTGCGTGTCTTGGCCTCCAGTCCGGGCGGCAGGCCGTCCAGTTCGACAGGCATCTGCTTGTTGGCGCCGCCTATGCCGTTACTGCCACCGGGAAACCCGGCGCACGCCGTCACTGCGCTCAACATGCACAGGCCCGTTGCGGGGTGCATCAAGGCACTCCCGGCGACAGAGCTGAAACGGGCTAGCCGCTGAGACATCAAAGAATTTACCATTCGAATTGCAATGCGAGGATTGCGCCAGTTTTCCTAAATGAAGCCTGAACAGGCCTGTATAGTGGCAACATACTGCGCAGGCCTGACGTTTACGCCCCGAACACTGCAAGAAAATGAAAAATATTCTCGCAAATACATCGCCATCCGGGCGAGTTTTTGCCGTCTTACGACGCTCAAAACGGGTAATTGCAAGTGCGATGGGCGACACCATATTATGAGCTTGTCGACAATCTGCGGAGACTGAATGACCTACCTTATGGTGCTGGGCGGCCTTGTGCTGCTGTTTATGGGCGGTGAAGCGCTGGTCCGGGGGTCTGTCAGCATTGCCCGAAAACTGAATATTTCCGAGCTTGTCATTGGCCTCACGCTGGTCGGTTTTGGCACTTCGGTGCCCGAACTGGTCACCAGCCTGCGAGCCATTGGCCAGGGCGCTGTCGGCATCGCCGTCGGGAACGTCGTTGGGTCGAACATCGCGAATATCCTGCTTGTGCTGGGCCTTGCCGCTGTCATCCGACCGATCCTGACCAATCCCAAGGCGCTGAGCCGGGACGGGGCTGTCATGGTGGGGGTGACCGTCCTTCTATGCGCGTTGATCTGGTTTGATCTTTTCACGCGGCTGGCAGGGTTTGGCTTGATAGGCCTCTTGCTGGCGTATCTCGCGTATTCGCTGGTGGCGGATCAGAAACGCGATACGCATGCTGGCGCAATGCATGCCGCTGAAGGCGAAATCGTTCAGGCGCAGTATGGCCTGTTTGTCGGGCTCATTATCGCTGTTATCGGCCTGGCAGCTGTCATCATCGGCGCGCGTCTCCTCGTGGATGGCGGCGTATCGATTGCGCGTGATTTCGGCATTAGCGAAACCATCATCGGCCTTACGATTGTTGCGGTCGGCACCAGCCTGCCGGAGCTCGCGACCACGGCCGTTGCGGCCTATCGCGGCAAGTCTGACGTGGCGCTTGGCAATATCATTGGCTCGAACATATTCAATGTGCTGGGCATTCTCGGCGTGACGGCGCTTGTCCAACCTTTCAGCGTGCGCGGACACACTGCCGCCGGGAGCATGGCTGATGGCGCCACGACCAGCCTCATTTCGCCTCTGGATATCGGCATGCTTGTACTCTCGACCGTGCTGCTCATGTTTTTTGCGATCACTCGCAAGCGCATCTCGCGCTGGGAAGGTGCAGTCCTGCTGCTTGCCTATGCGACCTATTTCGGGCTCTTGTTTGGCCTTGTCCCCGTTCCAGGAATTCTGACCAATGCCCGATAATCCGATCTATAGCGGCCTCGATCAGCTCGGCCAGCAGACGGCCGCCCCGCAGAGCCCGGAAGAGGCGCAGCTTGAGCGCGTGCCCAATCCGCATGCCGGCACGTTGTATCTGACGCGCTTTGTCGCCCCCGAATTCACCTCGCTTTGCCCGGTGACCGGCCAGCCTGATTTTGCCCATCTCGTGATCGACTATGCGCCCGGTGACTGGCTGGTGGAGTCCAAGAGCCTCAAGCTCTACCTCACCAGCTTCCGCAATCATGGCGCCTTCCATGAGGATTGCACCGTCTCCATCGGCAAGCGCATATTCGATTTTACCGAGGCCACATGGCTGCGCATTTCAGGCTACTGGTATCCGCGCGGCGGCATTCCAATCGACGTGTTCTGGCAGTCCGGCGAAGTCCCTAAAGGCCTTTATGTGCCGGATACGGGCGTGGTGTCCTATCGCGGCCGGGGCTGATCAGGCGGGCGCTTTCCAGCGCGTGACCTTCTCGCTCATGTCGGCCCTCGGCCGTTCCGGAGAGGCCATCGAGGCCGTGCCGAGATAGATATAGCCCGCAACCCGTTCGCCTTCTGTGAGGCCGAGCACGGCATCGACCTTTTTGTCGAAGGCTAGCCATTCTGTCAGCCAGACACCGGCCCAGCCTGACGCATTGGCCGCCAGCAACAGGTTGTGACACACTGCGCCTGCCGACAATTCCTGTTCCCAGACGGGTGTCTTGTGCGTGTGGTCCGGCGACGAAATCACGGCCACCATGACCGGCGCACGCAGAGGCAGGCCCGCCGCATGAATCACATCATGGGATTCCGCATCCGGCAGGTTGTCGCCATGGATTTTGGCGATGGCCTTACCGAATTCTGCACGTGCATCGCCTTCAAAAACAATGAAGCGCCAAGGCGACAGCTTGCGATGATCCGGCACACGCGCGGCAATCGTCAGCAATTCGTCCAGGTCTGCTGGAGAGGGGCCAGGGGCAGTCAGGAATTGCTTGCCCGCAGACCGGCGCAAGGCCAGCAGGGCGCGCGCATCCGCGCTGGGACGGGTTGCCAGCATCGGTGTGCCAACGGGCGGAGCGGGAGGAAATCGATTTGCCATGCTCGCTACATAGAGGCCGCAGGGGGAGCGTGAAAGGGCGGGGTTCCATGTTTCTGCTTGCCGGAGCAGTAGGGTGCAGCTAGATGGAGTGAACACTGTTCACTTTCTGAACGTGCCTTATGCCGATCGACTGACCAACGCCCCATGCCAACCGATTTGTCCCTCGACCCCACGCCTGCTGAACGCCGCCGCCTCAAGGTGCGCGGCGCCATCATCGAGGCGGCCGAAAGGGTCTTCGCGCTGGAAGGCGAGTCGGGACTGTCGATCCGTCGCCTCGCTGAGGAAATCGATTATTCGCCGTCTGCCATCTACAAGTATTTCGGCTCGAAGGATGAATTGATCGACGAGTTGAAGGAGGCGTTTTTCGAGCGGCTTCTGGCGCGTGTCGGCCGGGTTTCCTGCGTCGATGCGCCCTTTGCCGTGCGCGGACGTGCCTGCGTTTCCACCTATATCGAAACGGCGATTGAGCGCCCTTATCACTACGCGGCGGCCTTTTCGCATATTCAGAGTGCAGAAACCGCCCCTCAGTCTCCAGAGGACTGGGAAGCCTTTACCCAATCAAACAAGGGACGCGCCTTCGGAGTCCTCGTTTCCATGGTGGAAGAGGGGCAGTCGCTTGGTGTTTTCGATCCCGATCTCGATCCTTTCCTCTCGGCCACATCGGTCTGGGCGGCGTCGCACGGGGTGGCGCAACTGCTGACACACCTGCCGCACTTTCCTGCCGTTACGCCGACGCATGCCCCCGTATCTGCGAGCGAGTTCATCACCTTTCATGCCGATCTGGTCTTTCGGGGTTTGCAAAGCCCTGCCAATCGGCAGCAAACTGATTTCATCTCCCCGGGAGAAAAAACATGACGCCTTCCGATCCGTATCAGGGCGATACCGCCCGCGAGAAGCGGCCGACCTTTTTAAAGGGGCTGGTCTTCCTCGTTATCCTGGCCCTGGTGGCTGGCGGCCTCGTCTTTGCGGCGTTCCAGCTGCGCAGCGCCGAAGGGCCGAAAGTCGCGACTGTGGCACCTGAGCCGCTCGTTGTCTCGGTCCTGCCGGTGCGGCTCGCCAGCGAGTTCAAGATTGATGAATCCTATAGCGGCCTCGCCGAGGCGCGCCGCAAGAGCCAGCTCGGGTTTTCGACCGGCGGCCGGATCGAGGCGATCTCGGCAGATGTCGGTGACAGGGTCAAAGCGGGCGCAACGCTGGCGCGGCTGGATACACGCAGCCTCGGTGCGCAGCTCGCGTCTGCCCAGGCGACCGTCGAAGAGGCCCGCGCCTCGCACAATCTCGCCCTCAACACGGTTGAACGCCAGAGAACACTGAAGGCGCAGGGGCATGTCTCGCAACAGCGCGTGGACGAAGCCGAAGCGCAGGCCAGCACATCCATGGCGCGTATTGAGGCTGCCAAGGCGCAGGCTGACACGTTGCGCGTCCAGATCGATCTGGCCCGCATCACCGCCCCGTTTGATGGCGTCGTGACCGCGCGCATGTCTGACGAAGGCGCCATCGCTGCGCCGGGCGCACCCATCCTCGAACTGGTCGAGTCGGGCCATCTTGAAGCCAAGATCGGTCTGCCATCCGTCAGCGCCATCCGTCTGACGCCCGGCGATATCTACACACTTGTTGCAGACACAGGCCCCGTGGACGCCAAGCTCCGCACCGTGACCGGTGTGATCGATGCCGACCGCCGCACGGTTGCCGCGATGTTCGATATCGAAAACCCGGGTAACCTGCCAGCAGGCTCCGTGGTGCGCCTGTCCATGGAGCGCGAAATCGACGAGCCGGGTTTCTGGGTTCCGGTGAAGGCCATGTCGACGGCCTCGCGCGGGCTGTGGACCGTGTTCGTGGCTGCACCCGTTGACGGGGGTGGCTGGCGCGCAGAGCCCCGGCCGGTCGAGATGGTCCATTCCGAAGGTGGGCGCGGCTTTGTGCGCGGCCCGGTTCAGGAAGGCGACCGCGTGATCGTCGATGGCCTGCAACGTATCGCTCCGGGCATGCCTGTCACGCCGCGCGATCCTGCGCTGGCCGACGCGCCGAACGGCGGCTGAGGGCGGATCGGTCATGCGCACTGTATTCTTTAACCTGCCTCGCCTGACGATCCTGATCATGATGGTCATCATGGTCGGCGGCATCGGCGCGATGTTCTCGCTCGGTCGGCAGGAAGACCCGACCTTGATCGAGCGCTATGGCTTCGTGCTGACGATTTTGCCCGGCGCTGATGCCGAGCGGATGGAGGCGCTTGTCACCGAACCCGTGGAAGCGGCCCTGATGGAATTGCCTGAGGTGGACGAAGTCCATTCGGTGTCTCGTCCGGGTGTGTCGCAAGTCAGCATTCAGGTGCGCGAGGACCTTTCCGAGTCCGAGGTCGATGATGCGTGGACACTGATCCGCCAAAAAGTCGATTCTGCGCGGGCCAAGTTTCCTCCCGGCACAAGTACGCCCGTTGTTCACCGCCAGTATGTCGGCGCGGCAACATTGGTTGTGGGCTTTGTGTGGGAAGGCGAGGGCGATCCGCCGCTCGCCGTGATGCGCCGCATGGCGCTTAATCTTGAAGACCGTTTCCAGCGCCTGCCCGGAACCGAGCTGACGGACCTCTTTGGCGTGCCGGCCGAGGAAGTTCGCGTTGTTGTCGATCCGGAAAAGCTCTCGGCGACCGGGCTCTCGATGCGGCAGGCAGCGGCTCTGATTGGATCGGCCGACAGCAAGACACCCGCCGGGACATTGCGCTCCGATGGCGGCAATGTCGGCCTCGAAGTGGGCGGCGAGTTCGACAATATCTCCCGTATCCGCAGCGTGCCACTGATCCAGCGTCCCGACGGCTCGGCTGTGCGTGTCAGTGATGTGGCCGTGGTGCAGAAGGGGTTCGAAGACCCGCCTGTCCGGATGGCTTTCGAGAACAATAAACGGACCATGCTGGTCGGCGCCTACATCTCCGAAAACCAGCGGGTCGATAAATGGGCGAAGACAGCCCATGCGCTGGTTGACGATTTTGCCATGGATGCGCCGCCCGGATTGCGGATCGAGACCGTTTTCGACCAGAGCGTCTATACGAATGAGCGCCTGAACGGGCTCGCCAAGAACCTGCTCATGTCTGCGGGCATCGTTTTCCTTGTCCTCTTCTTCACGATGGGCTGGCGTTCGGCGCTGGTCGTGGGCGCTGCCATTCCGCTGACCGTCGCGCTTGTGCTGATCCTGTTCAAGGTGTTCGGCAATCCGTTGCACCAGATGTCGGTCACCGGCCTTGTCATCTCGCTCGGCCTGCTCATCGACAACGCGATTGTGGTCGTCGATGATTTTGACCAGATGCGTGCGCGCGGCGCCTCGCGTCTCGGGGCAATCGACAAATGCCTTCGTCACCTGTTTGCGCCACTCGCGGCCTCGACGCTGACCACCGCGCTGGCCTTCGCGCCGATCGCCATGCTGCCCGGTGGGGCGGGTGAATTCATCGGCATGATCGGCCTGTCGGTCATCTACTCCATCACGGCCTCCTTCCTTATTTCGGTAACGGTCATACCCGCCATGGCTGGCTGGTTTGACCGGACACGCGGTTGGGAGACGGGAGAGCCCAAGCGCCCGCGCCGCTGGTGGCGGGACGGCGTTTCCGTCGACTTCATTTCCGATGGCTATCGCGCCACAATCGAGGCTGTGCTGCGCTTCCCGCCACTCGGCATCATTCTCGGCGTTACGCCTGCTGTGGTGGGCTTCTGGCTGGTCGGTCAGTTGCCGTCCCAGTTCTTCCCGCAGACAGAACGCGACCAGTTTCAGATGAGCATGCAACTGCCCCCTGAGGCGAGCCTTTCGGACACGATTGCCTCTACCAAGCATGCCACAGAACTGATTGAGGCCATGGATGGCGTAAAGTCGGTCACATGGGTGCTGGGTGAGCCCTCGCCGCGCGTCTATTACAATGTCATCAACAATACTGAGGGCGTTCAGGGCTTCGCCGCCGGCTGGGTCCAGCTGGATGACAATCGCCGCACGCACCAGATCGTCGCCAAGGTACAGAGCGAGATGCGCGATGCCTTCCCTGGTGCGCGCGTGCTGGCGCTGCCGTTCGAGCAGGGGCCGCCTGCGGACGCGCCCATCGAGTTCACGATCCTGGGCGATGATTTCGATACGCTGGGCCGGTTGGGCGACGAGGCGCGCACCATCCTCGCGCAAACACCGGGCGTCACCTACACAGTGGCTTCGCTCGAGCTTGGCGCGCCAACGGTCAGCCTGAAAGCCGATGAAGCCGCCACCGCGCTGGCCGGTGAACGCCTCACGCAGATCGCCTCCGACATGAATGCCGAACTTGAAGGCGTCCGCGCAGGCTCGGTCGTTGAGGGTACGGAAGAACTGCCGGTTATGGTGATCGCACCGGATGATCGTCGGGGCTCGCTATCGGACCTGCGCGCCATGACCATCGGCAATGGCACACCCCTGTCTGCGCTCGGTACAATGTCGCTCGACCCCAAGACCGCTGTTGTCTCCCGCCAGGATGGCGAGCGGGTGAACCAGATCCTCGCTTTCCTTGATCCTTACACATTGCCGGCCCCCGTCTTTGCAGACTTCCAGAAACGCCTCGCGGCAAGCGATTTCCACCTTCCTCAGGGCTACAGGATCAGCATCGGGGGCGAAGCGGAGAATTCCGGCGAAGCCATCGGCAACCTTGCCGGCGTCGGCATACCGCTGGTTCTGGTCATGGCCGGTGCGATCATGCTCGTGTTCAACTCGTTCCGCATGATGCTACTGATCCTGACGACCGGGTTCCTGTCGCTCGGGCTCGCTTTCTTCGGTGTCTGGCTGTTCAACCTGCCCTTCGGCTTCAACGCCATCGTTGGCGGCCTCGGTCTGCTCGGCATCGCCATCAACAGCTCCATCGTTGTCCTGTCATTGTTGCGGGCCAGTCCTGCGGCAATGGCGGATGATGTCATCGCCCAGCGCGAAATCGTTGTGGATGCCACGCGACACATCGTTGCTACAACGCTCACCACGATGGGCGGCTTCGTGCCGATCCTGCTGACCGGGGATTCCTTCTGGATGCCGCTGGCGGCGGGCATCTCCGGGGGGGTCGCCGGATCTGCCCTGTTGGCGCTGTATTTCACCCCCGCCGTGTTCCGGATCATGACGCTGAAGCCCATTCGCCGGGCTTTTGGCTGGCGACCAGCGCCCGCCGAGTGAGTCAAATATGAACGCGAGGCAACTTGATACGGGCGTTCAGTTCGCCCATGTGCTTACAAAGCCCACTTCTGACGGAGGCCGGAATGGTCGAAAATCCTGATATCGGTGCGCCGCCACCCGCCTGGCGCCGCCTGCGTTTCGAAGCTGCAGCAGCTGCTGCAGAAGAGCCGACACTGGCTAGCTATATCAATGCGGCAATCCTGTCGCACAACACGCTCTGCCAGGCCCTCTCTTACCATCTTGCTGAAAAGCTTGGCGGGCCGGTCATGGGCACGCTCCAGGTGCGCCATATCCTGTCGACAGCCTATGATTCCGATCCGTCGCTGCTCACATCCGCCGAAGCCGACATGCAGGCCGTGCTTGAGCGCGACCCGGCTTGCCGGGGCATGCTGCAGCCATTCCTGTTCTTCAAGGGCTTCATGGCACTGCAGACCCATCGCGTGGCGCATGTCCTGTGGCGTCAGGGCCGTGAGTCGCTGGCCTTCCACTTTCAGGGCCTGGCCTCCGAACTCTTCGGCGTGGATATCCATCCAGCTGCACGTATCGGCAATGGCGTCATGCTTGACCACGCCACCGGCATCACGATCGGTGAAACCGCCATTGTCGGCGATGGTTGCTCGCTGCTTCACGGCGTCACGCTCGGCGGGACAGGCAAGGAAGTCGGCGACCGCCACCCCAAGATCGGCCGTGGAGTCCTGCTCTCGGTCGGCGCCAAAGTGCTCGGCAACATCACGATTGGCGACGAGGCCAAGGTTGCCGCTGGCAGCGTGGTCCTCAAGGACGTGCCGGCTCATTGCACCGTGGCAGGCGTGCCAGCCAAGATCGTCGGGGAACCGCTCTGTTGCCAGCCTGCACAGACCATGGACCAGAACATTCCGGACGAAATGGCCAAATAATCCGGCCACAGTTCCCACACTTGTTTACAGGCGCGCCGGTTGCGCCCGAAAAGAAAAAGACTAGGTTGCGCCGCTGAATTACGAAGGAGTTGCGTCATGGAACGTGAAGAAACACTGCGTCTCGAGGCGTATCTGAAAGAGAAGCTGCACCCGGGCCTGCGCCTGCTGGCCCGCGACAAGACCGATGATTCCGTCGAGGTCTATCTCGGCGCCGAGTTCATCGCGCTGGTCTACAAGGATGTTGACGAGGGCGAGACGTCCTATCAGTTCCAGATGACGGTGCTGCAGGAAGACCTTCAGGGCGCCTGAGTCGATACCCCACCCTAGAACAGAGAGCCCTGGCCCTTGGCCGGGGCTTTCTTCGTTTTGGGCGCGGGTGTTGCAGGCGGGGAGGAGGGCGGCGGCCCGTCCTGAGGCGTGGCGGACACATCGCCATCGGCAAAGCTCACCTTGAGTGAGGCTGCTTTTGCGGCAACGCCTGCCGACCGGATCAGCTTGCCGTCTTCACCGCGCACGATGGCAAAGCCCCGGCTCAGCGTGGCGTGATAGGACAGCGTTTCCAGCAGTTTGCCCTGCGATTCCAGTGACACACGGCGCCGGTCCATCAGGCGCAGCAGGGCAGGGCGTGCCCGCACAGCGGTCTCCCGCAGGCTTTGGCGTGCCCGCCGAATGTCCGCTCTGAGTCCGCTCGGGCTGACTTGTGCGGCCGCAAGCCGGGCGCGGCTGCGCTCGATCAGCGTCCGCGTCGCGCGCGGCAGACTGGCCGCCGCATAGTCCAGTCGCTGGCGTTTGGATTGCAGAAGTGTTTCCGGGCGCGGCATCCGCGCTGCCCGCAGCGCATCCCGCGCACGTCCCGTCCGCCGCGCCAGCGCCCGTTTCAGGCGCGCGGCATGTTCATCAATGTTCAGCAGCAGGTCGTTGCGCACCGGCACGGCAATCTCGGCTGCACCCGTTGGTGTCGGCGCCCGCGCATCCGACACATAGTCGATCAGTGTCGTATCCGTTTCATGGCCTACAGCCGAGATGAGCGGGATTTCGCTCTCGAAGGCTGCGCGCACGACGATTTCCTCGTTGAACGGCCAGAGGTCCTCGATGGAGCCGCCGCCGCGTGCGACGATCAGCACATCGGGCCTGTCGGCGCCGGTCATCGCGTTGAACCCGCGAATGCCCGCCGTCACCTGCGCGGCTGCGGCATCGCCCTGCACCAAAGCTGGCCATACGATGACGCGTACCGGGAAACGGTCGCGGATGCGGTGCAGGATATCGCGGATCACGGCGCCGGTCGGGCTGGTGATCACACCTATGGTCTGCGGCAGGTAGGGCAGGCGCTTCTTATGCGCGGCGTCGAAAAGGCCCTCGGCGGCGAGCTTCTTCTTGCGCTCTTCCAGCAGCGCCATCAGCGCGCCCGCGCCCGCCGGCCGCATGGAACTGGCCAGCAACTGGTAGTTCGAGCGGCCTTCATAGATCGACAGGCGGCCCGTCGCGATCACTTCGAGGCCTTCCTCCGGCCGGAAGGGCAGCTTGTCGACCTGCCCCTTCCACATGATCGTGTTGAGAACGGCCTTGTCGTCCTTGATGTCGGCATACATGTGGCCGGACCGGGCAATGGTCACCCGCCCCAGCTCGCCGCGCACGACGACATGGTCGAAATTGGACTCGATTGTCCGCTTCAGGCTCGCGGCGAGCTCGGAAACGGAAACGGCGTGGTCATTGGAGACTGGCGAGTCGGACATCCAGCCTTTATAGCGGCTGGGAAGCAGCAGGCGAGGGGCCAAATCCCATGAACATTCTCCTCATCGGTTCCGGCGGGCGCGAACACGCGCTGGCCTGGAAGATCGACCAGTCGCCACTCGTGGATGTGGTCCATTCGACGCCCGGCAATCCCGGCATGGACGTGATCGGCCCGTGTTTCGATATTGCCGCCGACGATATCGACAATCTCGTGAAGCTTACTCTGCAGGTCGAGCCAGACCTGATCGTGATCGGCCCGGAAGCCCCGCTGGCCCTTGGCCTTGCCGATGTGCTGCGTGCGCGTGGCTTTGACGTGTTCGGCCCCAGCAAGCAGGCCGCGCAGCTCGAGGCCTCCAAGGCATTCTCCAAAGGCCGGATGAAAGCCTATGGCGTGCCCACGGCCGCCTATGGCGAGTTCACGTCGCCGGAACTGGCCAAGGCCTTCCTGCGCACGATGGAAGCGCCTTACGTGCTGAAGGCCGATGGCCTTGCGGCTGGCAAGGGCGTTGTCATCGCCGAGACGCTGGAACAGGCCGATACCGAAGTCGACGAGATGCTGTCCGGCAAGCATGGCGATGCCTCGGCCACGCTCGTTATCGAGGAATTCATGCATGGCGAGGAGGCGAGTATCTTCGTCATCACGGACGGCGAAGGTGCGGTCTACCTGCCCGCCGCGCAGGACCATAAGCGCGTCGGCGATGGCGATACCGGCCCGAACACCGGCGGCATGGGCGCCTATGCGCCAGCGCCTGTTGTCACGAAGGCCGTGATGGACCGTATCAAGGCCGAGATCGTCCAGCCCATGCTGAAGGGCATGGCGGCGGACGGCATGCCCTATCAGGGCGTGCTCTATGTCGGCGTCATGGTCACGGCAGAAGGCCCCAAGGTCGTCGAGTTCAACGCGCGCTTTGGCGACCCGGAATGCCAGGCCCTGATGAAGGGCCTCGCTGGCGACATCGTGCCCGCCATCCTCGCCGCCGCCACGAACGGTCTGGCAGGCAATGAGGATGCCTTCGAATCGCTGTTGGAACTGGAGCGCTTCGAGCCCACGGCCACTGTCGTCCTCGCCAACAAGGGTTATCCCGGCAGCTATTCCAAGGGCTCGGTCATCAATGGCCTCACTGACGCGAACAACCTGCCCGGCGTCACCGTCTTCCAGGCTGGCACGGACCGCGATTCCGAGAATGCCATCGTCGCCGTTGGCGGCCGCGTGCTGAACGTCACCGCGTCTGGCGATAGTTTGAAGGAAGCCGTGGACCGCGCCTATGCCGGCGTTGACCGCATCGACTGGCCCGAAGGCTTCTGCCGCCGCGACATCGGCTGGCGCGCGCTGGAGCGGGGCTAGACAATTCTGCCGCGCAGCTATTTGGAGAGAACGATGAGGCAGACCTTGAAAGGATTTGGGGCCGTATTGGCTGTAGGTCTCCTTGCTGCCTGCGCCTCTGCGGTCGCGCCGGAGCCACTCACCGGAGATTTGCTGATCCGCGATGTGCGGACGATTGGCTTCGAGGGGGAGACGCCTGCGATCCGTGAGAACGCCTATGTGCTGGTGAAGGATGGGAAAATCCTGGCCGTACGGGAGACGGCTGAGGGACTCTCCGCGCCGGAAACGGTAGACGGTGCCGGGCGCACGATGGTGCCGGGCCTCACCGATATGCACGTCCACATATGGGACGAGGCGGAGCTTGGCGCTTACCTGTCCTGGGGCGTGACGCGGGTGCGCAACATGTCCGGTCTCTCCTTCCACCTGCCGCTGGCGAAGCGGATCGAGGCGGGGGAGGTGATGGGCCCGCACCTCATCACCTCCGGGCCGATTCTCAACAGCCCCGGCCCGAATGCGCAGATCAATCACCAGATGGTCGAAACCGCGGACGAGGCGCGGGCCGCCGTCGCGTGGCAGGCAGAGGCGGGGTTTGACCGGATCAAGGTCTATTCCAACCTCACGCGCCCGGCCTATAAGGCGATCATCGAGGAAGCGGCCGCGCGCGGCATGCCCGTCGTCGGCCATACACCGGAAGGTGTGCGCGAAGAGGGCATGCCGAAAGACAAGCCTTTCAATGTCAGTTTCGAAGAAGTGCTGGCCGATCATTTCGAGACGATCGAGCATATTGAATCCGTCGTCTGGCACGGCCTGCGCAACCGCCACGATGAAGCGGCCGCGCGTGCGCTTGGCCGCAAGATCGCTGCGGAAGGCGTGCCGGTGACGGCGACCCTGCTGGCGCACCGCAACCTCCTGCTTGTCGCCGAGACCGGTGGTGCGGCGACAAGCCGTCCGGGGACGGAACTGCTGAATCTGGTGGAGCAGCAGACCGAGGGCGGCAATTTCGAGTTTTGGGCCGGGCAGGATCCGGCGCCTGTCGCGGACGATGCGGCCTTCTATGCCCAGGTGGCAAAAATCTTCCAGGAAGAGGGCGTCACGCTTCTGGCCGGTACGGATGCGGGCATCTTCACCAACATTCCCGGCAAGTCTCTGGGGGAGGAACTGGCCCTGCTGACCGCGGCAGGCCTATCGCCCTATGACGTGCTGCGGTCGGCGACTTACACACCGTCGGTTGTGCTGGGCACGGCCGGGCAGGATGGCTGCGTGGAGGCAGGTTGCGCGGCAGACCTCGTCCTGCTGCCCTGCGATCCGCTGGCGGACATCGCCTGCGCGACAGAGCCTGCAGGGCTGGTCTATCGCGGCGAGTGGCTGGACCGGGCAGGGCTGGATGGCCTGCGGCAGGCATCCGCGCAACAGGATACCGAGCGCACAATGGCGAATGTTTTCGGTGGAATGGCCGAATATGGCGTCGATCTCAGCGCGTTGACCGGGGAATAGGTGCCGGAACAATTCCGGCAATTAGTTAAAGGGCGTATATCCAGAATGCGCCGCTGCTACAGTAATTACGACGGCACGGAGACGTGTTTCTACAACTGAGCCAGATCCACGGTCTGGTGTTTACCTGGCAATAAACAGCAGCGACCCTTCAGGCACATCGGCGAGGAATGTCTTCAGGTCAGCCTTGGAGAACACGATGCAGCCGTTGGATCGGCCAAGCTTGCCGTGCTGGGCGAGGAATTCCGGTTCGGCATAGTCGGCGGCGTGCACAACGATGGCGCGATCGCGGGACGCATCATTGGTCGCGTCGAGGCCGTCCAAACGCAGGCTGCGGCCATGCTTGCCGATATATTCCTCTGCAGTGGCGAATGCGCCCTGCGGGCTGGCGCTGGAGCCGGCCTCATTCGAGAAACTGTCCAGATAGCCGTCATGATCGGCATCTGATCCCTTGCCGTGCGCAGCCCGGAATGCGGCGACGTCGCCTGTCTGGAGGTTCACGACGTAAAGTCGCGCCTCACGCGAATGCCGGGAATAGTCAACGATCACAAGGCGGCCCGTGTCGCGCAAGTCTGCCTTGTGGGATTCCTGCGCTGCCAGCGCCTGTCCCAGCAATTCGGGCCGTATCTGGCCTTGCGGATCAAGCGTTACGGCCTGCGCACCGAGCGCGGTGAAAGCGAAGAAGGCGAGGGCACTAAGGGAACGTATCATGGGGGCGACTTTCCCCGGCAAATACGGCGACCTTACGGCAGGTCTTGGCACCGCGTATGGGCCCGTTATGGTGTCCCAGAGGAAACTTCAGAAACGAGAGTACCCAATGGCAGAGACAGAAACGGCACAGGACCTGTATTCAGGGACCAAACCGGTCGTGGAATCCCACAAGTTCGATGAGTCGAAACTCGCAGCCTGGATGGAGGCCAATGTCGAGGGCTATGAAGGCCCGCTCGTCGTGCGCCAGTTCAAGGGTGGCCAGTCCAACCCGACCTACCAGCTGATCACCCCGAAGAAGAAATACGTGATGCGCCGCAAGCCGCCGGGCAACCTCCTGCCCAGTGCGCACGCCGTTGACCGTGAATTCCGCGTCATCAACGCGCTCTATCCCCTCGGCTACCCCGTCGCACGGCCCTATGGCCTGTGCATGGATGAAAGCGTCGTCGGCACGATTTTCTATGTCATGGACAATGTCGAAGGCCGCATCCTGTGGGATGGTACGCTGCCGGAATACGAGCCATCCATGCGCCGCAAGATCTATGAAGCCAAGGTCAAGACCTTCGCAGACCTGCACAATGTCGACTGGAAAAAGGCTGGCCTCGAAGGCTTCGGCAAGGAAGGCGATTATGTCGCCCGTCAGATCCACCGCTGGACCAAGCAGTACAAAGCCTCCGAGACAATGCACATCCCGGAAATGGAGCAGCTGATCGAATGGCTGCCCAAGAACATCCCGGCCGGCGACAAGACCACGATCGTGCATGGCGACTACCGCCTCGACAATATGGTGCTTCACCCGACCGAGCCGAAAGTCATCGCGGTGCTCGACTGGGAACTGTCGACCCTCGGCGATCCGCTGGCCGACTTCTCTTATCACCTGATGAACTGGGTCATGCCCGCTGGCGATACGACCCGTGGCGCCATCTCGGCCATCCCGGACCTCAAGGCCTGGGGCATCCCGACGATGAAAGAATACGTGGACATGTATTGCGCGCACACAGGTCGTGATGGCCTGCCGGAGCTCGACTATTACTTCGCCTACAACGCCTTCCGTCTTGCCGGCATCCTTCAGGGCATTATCGGCCGCGTGCGTGACGGCACGGCCAACAGCGCCAATGCCGAGTCGAACGCCGCACGCGTTGTGCCGCTTGCGCAGTTCGCCGCGAGCTATGCCCGTAAGGCCGGCATGGAGGGCTGAGGCCCCCCAGGCATTTCGTGAAAAGGGTAAGGATAATGGGACTTTGGCGCCGTCTGGCTATTGGCATTGCAGCAGTCGGCGCCGTTGGTCTCGCCGGTGGCGCCTCGGGTGATCCTGTCCGGGATGGAGAGCCTGCGCATAAGCCCAGCACGGCGGATGTTCTTTTCTGGAAGCTCGATCAGCGCGATGCGGGTTTCCGGATGCTGGACGAGATGTCCTCACTTGTTGAGGCTCATCCCGTTGCGGCAGGTGGAACGGTTCATCCTTTGCCCGATGGCGCACCCCTTGTCCTCGACATGGACATGGATGCCTACCTCGCGGCCAATCGCACGGCGGGACTGGTCGTATTGCAGGACGGGAAGGTACGCCTCGAACGCTACGGCCTGGACTTCAGCGCTGACGGCCGCTGGACCAGTTTCTCCGTCGCGAAATCGCTGACCTCCACACTTGTCGGGGCCGCCATCAAGGATGGCGCAATCAAGAGCCTCAATGATCCGGTGGTCGATTATATCGAGGAATTGCGTGGCTCGGCTTACGCGGATGTCACCGTCGCCCAGTTGCTGAGCATGACGTCCGGCATCGCCTGGAACGAGGACTATGACGATCCGCATTCAGATGTGGCGCAGTTCGGCAGCCAGCGCGTCGAGCCGGGCAAGAGCGGGGTCGCAACCTATATGGCGAAACTGCCGCGCGCGCATGCGCCAGGCGAGGTGTGGAATTATTCCACTGGCGAGACCAGCCTCATCGGTATCCTCGTGATGAGGGCCACAGGCAAACCCCTTGTCGACTATCTGTCCGAAAAGATCTGGCGGTCCTATGGCATGCAGCAGGACGCTTCCTGGCTTCTCGGTCAGGATGGCTACGAGATCAGTGGCTGCTGCATTCAGGCTGCGGTGCGTGATTTCGCCCGCTTCGGCCAGTTCATCCTTGATGGCGGTGCAATCGATGGCCAGCCCGTCCTGCCGGATGGCTGGCTGGAAAAGGCCACGCAGAAACAGGTCTCCTATGGCGCCCCTGGCGAAGGCTATGGCTATCAGTGGTGGACATGGGACGATGGCTCTTTCCAGGCCGATGGCATCTTCGGACAGGGCATCTTCATCGATCCTGCCCGCAAGCTCGTGATCGCGTCGAACAGCAGCTGGACTTCCGCGCTTGGCGACAAGGATGGTGAGTTCGAGGCACGCAAGGCCTTCTACAAGGCCGTGCAGAAAGCCGTCGACGCAGAGACGGAATAATCCGGCGGTCCCCAGCAATTGGGTGACGCCTCAACATCAAAGTGGCGCTGTCCACCAATGACAAGGGAGATGACATGACCGACATCCTCAAAGGCCCGCTCCGCGCCCCCGCACAGATGCTGCAGGAGCAATCCTATGGCGGCCACAAGTCGCTGCACGACGATGCCGAAGCCGAACGCCTCGGCATCAAGGCTGGCCCGATCGAAGGCCCCACGCACTTCCAGCAATTCGTGCCCATGCTCTACGACATCTGGGGCAAGGCCTGGTTCGAGCGCGGCTGCCTCTCCGTTCACTTCCTCAACATGGTATTCGAAGGCGAGAAGGTCCGCGCCTTTGTCGAGCGCCCCGCCGAGGGCGCCGCCCGCGCGAAGTGCTGGGCCGAAAAGGAAGACGGCACACCCGTTCTGGAGGCCAGCGCGACGCTTGGCCCGGACCATGGCACCACGCTACTCGAAGAGCGCATGGCCAAGCTGCGCCCCGCCGATGATCTCGTTATCCTTGAAGACATGAAGGTCGGCCTGAAGACCACCAAGGACGAGCCTGTCCGCATGGGCCCCGACCAGCATATGGGAAATCTCTACCCCTTCAGTCTCGCACAGAAACTCGCCGTCATCACCGAGCCGAGCGACTGGTACAGCGACGCCAAGGCCTCGCCCTGGGGCCGCCCGGTCATCCCGCTCGAAATGGTCAGTGTGCTTGCAAATTATACCGGCGGCATGGCCAATTGGCCGATCAAGCATCCCTCAATCGGTCTCTTCGCCGATCTCGAAATGCGCATGATCGATGGCCCGCTCTTTGTCGATGAGGACTATATCCTGCGCCGTGAAGTGGTCGCCCTAGGCTCCAGCCGCCGCGCCGAGAATTACTGGATCCGCACACGCATCTTCGATTCCACGGGCACGAAACAGGTGGCTGAAACGCTGCTCAATCACGGCGTGCTGAAAGCCAGCTACCCGCATTATCCGGCTGACAAGCTACCGGCATAAGCCGCTCAGACACCAAGGAACACCGCCCATGAAAGGCCTTCTGTATCGCGGCGCCCGTGACATTGAGTATGCCGATGCCCCGCCGCCCCAGCCCGAGGATATCCGCAGCGCGATTGTGAAGATCACGGCCTGCGGCATCTGCGGGTCAGACCTGCACATCTATCAGGGCCACGGCTTTTCGGAGACGAATGATTATTGCGTCGGCCATGAAGCGGTTGGCGAAGTCATCGAAACCGGCAGTGCCGTCACCCGGTTCAAGGCGGGCGACAAGGTGATGATCTCTGCAGCTGTCGGCTGCGGTTTATGCCCTGCCTGCATGGCCGGCAACATAAACCGCTGCGAGAACAACAACACGCGCTGCTACGGCCTCGGCCACAAATTGCAGGGCGTGCAGGCCGAATATACGATGGTGCCCGTCGCCGATTTCGGCCTTGCCAAAATTCCTGACGGCATCAGTGAGGACCAGGCCGTCCTGCTGACGGATAACCTCCCCACTGCATGGTTCGGCCTGAAGAATGCCGACATCAAGCCCGGCAGCACGGTTGCCATTGTCGGCTGTGGCCCCATCGGCCTGATGGCCGTCGAGGGTGCCTTCCTGATGGGCGCCGCCCGTGTCTTCGCAGTCGACCTCGTGGCTGAGCGGCGCAAGGAGGCCGAAGCGCTGGGCGCCGTTGCGTTCGATGCGTCCGATGCGCGCGACCGGATCACCGAGCTGACCTCTGGCCGCATGTGCGATAGCGTGGTTGAATGCGTCGGCGCGGATGCCGCCATTCACCTCGCCATGAAACTTGCGCGCAATGCCGGCACTGTGTCCTGTATCGGCGTGAACCAGTCGATGGATTTCAAGTTCCCGATGGCGCTGGCCTTCATCAAGGGCCTCACATTCCGCACAGGTACCTGTTCGGTCCCAATGCACTGGCCGGAACTTGTTCCGCTTGTTCAGGCCGGCAAGCTGCACCCGGAACGCACTATCAGCCACCACATGCCGCTGTCGGAAGGGGCAGAGGCCTATCGCATGTTCGACGCGCGCGAGAACGGCGCCATGAAAATGATCCTGACCCCATGAGAAGGTTTGCACAGATGAAACCCATGACACTGAAATCGCTCGTCCTGTCCGCCGCATGTCTGGGCTCTATCGGGACTGCGAGTGCGCAGGATGCGATCGTGCATGCAGGCCATCTGCTGGCCGTGCCGGGCGAGGGCTATCTCACCGAGCAGACCATTCTCATCAAGGATGGCCGCATCACATCGGTCAAACCGGGCTACAAGGTGGAAGTTCGCGGTGTCCCCGTGATCGACCTGAAAAACGCCTACGTCGTCCCGGGCCTGATCGACAGCCATGTTCACATCACCAGCGAAAACGGTCCGGGCGAGCGTCTGAAGGCTTTCACGGATTCATCCGTCGACACGGCCTTCGATGGCGCGGCCTTCGCGAAGAAGACACTCGAAGCAGGCTTCACCACCGTGCAGGATGTGGGCGGCGAGAATGACGCTGTCTTCGGCCTGCGTGACGCGATCGCGCGTGGTGCGGTGTCCGGGCCACGCATGCGGGCCGCCGGGCAGGCCATCTCGATCACTGGCGGCCACGGCGACATCAATGGCTATTCCTCTCCGGTCCTGAAGCTCTTTACCGGCACGAACATCTGCAATGGCGCCGATGACTGCCGCCGCGCAGTCCGCCAGCAGGTCAAGGAAGGCGCCGACGTCATCAAGATCACCGCAACAGGCGGGGTTCTGTCGAACACGGCCGCTGGCCTCGAACAACAGTTCACCAATGACGAGCTGGTCGCCATTGTCGAAGCCGCTCACTCAATGGGCCGTCAGGTCACCGCGCACGCTCATGGCAAGGCCGGCATCGACGCAGCCCTGCGCGCAGGCATCGATTCCATCGAGCACGGCACCTATCTCGACGATGAATCCATTGCCCTCTTCAAGGAGCACAATGCCACGCTCGTGCCGACCGTAATTGCGGGCGTAACGGTCACCGGCTGGACCAATGAGCCGTGGCTGCCCGAAGCCTCGCGCAAGAAAGCCGCCATTGTCGGTCCGCTTATGCTCGACATGCTGCGCCGCGCGCATGCGGGCGGCGTGAACGTCGCCTTCGGCACGGATACCGGTGTCTCGCAACACGGCCTGAACGCCAAGGAATTTGCCCTCATGGTCGAAGCTGGCTTCACCCCGGAAGAGGCTATCCGGGCCGCCACCGTCTCCGCCGCGAAACACCTCGAAATGGACGCAGACATCGGTACGATCGAACCGGGCAAATATGCCGATATCGTCGCCATGACCGCTGACCCCCTGAAAAAGGTCACGGAACTGGAATCAGTCGATTTTGTCATGCAGGGCGGCAAGGTCTACAAGGCGCTGGAATAGCCGTATCTGCCGCAGTTTGGCCCGGAACCTGCAAGACCTTCGCCTAAACCGCGAAGCATTTTGACATTGCGGGACAAAGGTCAGAGTGTTGGGCATGCAAAAATTCCGTACCAGAACCCCTCACACCTCCGGCAGGAAAGGGCACGTCATGGTTAAGATGGATCAATTCCTGCGGGTCGGAGTCGCCTCGACGGCCCTGCTCGGGCTGGTCGCCTGTGGCGGCGACAAGACTGCTGAAGTGGCCGCCGCGCCTGCCGCCGATGGCCTTGAATGCGTGACACTGCCCGAAGGGATGTACGTTTTCGAGAATGGCAAATTCTCGGCCACGGCCGCGCCGTTGCAATCCCGGTCTCAGGCCGCTGCGCCGACGACACGCGCCGCTTCCGGCTGGGTGGGCGATATCGAGAATGCCTTCAGCGCAGCTGGCTACGCATGGCTCGATTTCGTCGCCCGCGAGAATGTCGGCGTGGTGACGGGCGTCGCGCCGGATGAAGACACTAAACGCCGCGCCCTCGAAGCCGCGACCACAGCCATCATGGCTGATCCCACTGGCGGAACCGAGATCAACCTTATCGTCGACGGTATCAGCGTCGCAGAAGGCGAGCCGGGTCCGGGCGTAAGCCTTGCGGCCCTCGCACGCGGCGGCATCTCGCAGGATGCCTGCCAGCAGGCCCTTAACGAGACCATGGAAGGCGAGAAGATCCAGTTTCCCACCAACCGGGGGGACATTTCACCGGTCAGCATGGGCCTGCTCGATGCCGTGGCCGGCATTTCGATGCTCTGTGACGACTTCAATGTCGAAATCGGCTCGCACACCGATTCCCGTGGGTCTGACGAGTATAACCTCGTCCTCTCGCAGAAGCGTGCGGACGCGGTGAAGCACTATCTTGAGGAAAAAGGCGTCTCGACCGACCAGCTCACCGCCGTCGGCTATGGCGAAAGCGTGCCCCTCGACAAGGCGGACAATGCTGAAGCCTGGGGCCGCAACGCGCGCACCGAATTCAAGATTTCCCGCAAGCCCTGAGCCAGATCAGAAGCTCAGAATGAGGCCGGTCGCCGGGCTCACCTTGCCGTTGACCGTATCATGCCAGGCGGTGTCGATCGCTTCCATGCCGCTGTCCTGCTGCGGTGTCACGAAAGCTGACGACGCGCGATAGAAGGACATCAGCGCAGATCCCAGCTTCTGGTTCAGCACGTCCGGCCCCAGCACCTTGGCGCGTTCGGCGGCATAGGTCGGCACGAAGAAGAATTCCGGTTGCGGGTCCGGCAGCTGGATCGGCGCGCGATTGCCCTCCCAGTCCGTCACCCCAATCACAAGGCTGCGCACCAGCCGGTCGCGCAGCGCATTGTGCACATCGGCGGTCAGGGCAGGGCGGCCAAGGAAATCAACGAACGCCGTCAGCCCGCGCGCATGCATCGTATCGACCTGATCATAGGTCTGCGTGCGCGCGTAAAGCCCCGTACTCTTCACAAAATCCACATTGCCCGGCGATGTCAGCGCCACGGCATCAACGCCCCCGCGCAATTTCAGGCAGTGCGCCAGCGCCAGCGCGGTCTTCGAGGAGGCGCTTGAAATCACAACCGTCTCCGGCACGGCATCGCCCATTTCCATCAGGCAGTCGTCAATCATCCAGCCCGTGGTAAAAAGAGGCCGAAACAGCATCTGCTGCGCCTCGAACGCTGCATCATAGGTCGGGTCTGCCGCTGTCACGATATAGGTATTGTAGATCGGTGCGAGCCCCTGGCGGTGCGCGGCGCCGTCAATGAAGCTTTCCTTGCCCACGCGCGCCGGCTTCACGTCGAACGTGTCGGAGATCGGCAGGTAGCCATAGACCCGCGCGCCCACTTCCACGCCGGGCGTCGTTGACTCGATTACCGTCGCAAAGCCCCAGACCGGCACGCGGCCATAGGCCGGGTCGGCCGCCGGGAAGAAGTCCCAATACTTCATCGCCTCGCCAAAGCTCGCATAGGTCACGTTATTGGCGGTCAGCGCGAAGGCTTCCACGCGCAGCCGTGCCATGCCTTCGCCGAGTTCCGTGACGGCGCCCTCAGTCCAAAGGCAATCGCGCAGGTCATTGCGCCTGATCAGATAGTCCATATTTCGCGTCCCCTTAATCCTTGCGCATGAAGGCGCCGATTCGCGCCTGCATGTCAGGCCCGACGCCCTCATTCTTGAGCACTTCCCACTGTAGCCCGGAATCCATGTCACGGGAATCCGTTGCTTCAAGCAGCCTTTTGTTGGCTGCATGGGAGAAGGGCGAATTGGCAAGAATCTTCTGCGCCATCGCGTCAATGGAGGCATCAAACTCCGCGTCCGGCACCACCTGCTCGGCGAGGCCAATGCGCAGCGCTTCCGCCGCGCCGAACATTTCGGCGGTGAACATCAGCCGCTTTGCCGTCGCAATCCCCACGCGCCGGGGCAGGCGCTGGCTCATGCCCCAGATCGGCGTCAGCGCCCATTTCGCATGCGTGTCGCCAAACTTCGCGCTCTCGGCCGCGATGATGAAATCCGCCGCCAGCGCCACTTCCAGTGCGCCGGTATAGCAATGCCCGTGCACCGCCGCGATCACGGGCTTCGGCAGTGTCTCCAGCATGCGCAGCGTTTCCGAATGCCAGCCGGGCGAGGGCACTTTCTCGCCCTCGGCAATGTCGCCAAGGTCATGCCCTGCCGAGAAACACCGCCCCGCGCCCCGAAGCACGACGCAGCCAATCGTGTCGTCCTTCTTCAGGTCGATCACATGCTGGCGCAGCTCACGGAACACGCCCACGGTCAGTGAGTTCAGCTTGTCCGGCCGGTTCAGCGTCAGAACGGCCAGCCCGTCGCGGTCTTCCCGCAGGACGAGCGCGCTCATGCCGGCTTGCCGAGGTCAACGGTCAGCGACGAGATCGCGTGCACGAAATTGCTCGGCGCAATCGACTGCTCGCCCGTCCAGGCAATGTCCGGGAAGCGCGCGAGGATCTGCCGGTAGGCGGCGTCGAGCTGCATGTTCGCCACACGCTGGCCAAGGCACACATGCGGGCCATGGCCGAAGGCCAAATGGTCCTTCGCATTGGCGCGCGTGATGTCATACGTATCCGGATTATCAAACTTCGCCGCGTCGCGGTTGGCTGACGCATAATACATGACCAGCTTCTCGCCCTCGCCAATGGGCTGGCCGCCAAGCTCGGTATTCTTCGTCGCAGTCCGGCGCATATAGGTCACCGGGCTCACCATGCGGATCGACTCATGCACAAAGTTCGGGAACAGGCTGTCATCAGCCATCAGCTTCGCCTTCTGCTCCGGGTTCTGCGTGAGCAGTTTCATCGTGCCCGACAGCGAGTTGCGCGTTGTGTCATTGCCTGCGAAGACGATCAGCAGCCAGGAACCGTCGAGGAATTCCGGCGACAGCGGCTTGCCGTCAATCTCGACATTGGCGATGGCGCTCAGCAGGTCCGGCTGCGGGGCCTTGCGCCGCTCGGCCAGCAGATACCGGCCATATTCGAACATGGCCTGGATCTCGTTCATGAAGTGCGTGATCTGCTCCATCGACACATTGCCGAGGCCTTCCTGCTGGGCCTGGAATTGCGACTGCTCCAGAAAGTGCATCCAGTGCACCAGCTTCGGCCGGTCGGCCACAGGCACGCCGAGGATTTCGCACAATGTGAACAGCGGCAGTTCGGCCGAGAACGTCTCCACCATGTCGACCACCGGGCCCTGCTTGGCCATGCCATCGAGCAAAACGTTCACCTGCGCGGTCACGCGCTTGCGCAGCTCGGCCACGAAGTCCGCCCGGAAATACGCCATATGCTCCATGCGCAGCGGCGTGTGATAGGGCCGGTCCAGGTTGATCAGCGAGTTCAGCGAGGATGAGTGCAGCAGCGGATGGCGCGGCACGCCCTCCATGCCGTAATTCATCAGGATACCGCCCTTTTGCGAGGAATAGGTTTCCGGGTCGAGTTCCATCTTCTTGACGAGGTCATAGGTGCTGACAGCCCAGAAACCGGCGCCATGCTCTTCCGGGTGCCACATCACGGGCGCCTTCGTTCGCATCGTCTCGAAAGCGTCGAACGTATAGCCGCCATTGTCGGAGAAGACATTCGCGGTGGTCAGGTCCACAGGGGGCTTCAGGTCATGGACAGGCTTGCTGTGCGGCGTGATCGGTGGCCGCTCAACCTGATAGGTCTCGGTGACGTTCTGGAATCCCATAGTCTGTCCTCCTGAAATGTTTCCTCTGTCCTGCAGCGCGTCTCGTTTCGCGGACGCGGCTTGCAGGCCCGACTAGAACTTGTAGCGCACCGGAATCGATTTCGGGCCGCCGACAAAGTTCGCCTTGATGAAGGTCGGGTCGCCGTCGAGTTCGAACGACTTGATGCGGCTGAACAGCTCTTCGTAGATGATCTGCATCTCAAGGCGCGCGAGGTGCATGCCGAGGCACATATGTCCGCCATGGCCGAACGAGATCAGCTTGTTCGGGCTGCGGTCCACCTTGAACTTGAACGGCTCGTCGAAAACCTCTTCGTCGCGGTTGCCCGATGGATAGCAGAGCAGCAGGCTCTCGCCCTGCTTCACGGTCTTGCCGCGCAGCTCATAGTCCTCCTGCGCGGTGCGCATGAAATGCTTCACCGGTGTCGTCCAGCGAATGGCTTCGTCGACCGCCGTGCGCGACATACCTTTCGGGTCCGCCATGATCTTCTTCAGCTGCTCGCGGTCCTGCAGCATGGCCAGAACGCCGCCACCGGTCGAGGCGCTGGTCGTGTCATGGCCGGCCGCTGCCGTGATGATGTAATAGCTCATCGCTTCCAGCTGGCCGATCGGCTCGCCGTCCACCGTGCCATTGGCAATAACGGTCGACACATCGTCGCGCGGGTTGGCGCGGCGGTCTGCCGTGATCGCCGTGAAATACATGAAGAACTCGGCCAGCGTCGCCTGGATGGAGGCGAGGCCGCCTTCAACGTCCCGGTCTTCGATGCTTTTCTTGTTGCGGTTCAGGTCTTCATCCTGCGCGCCGAAGATTTCCTGCGTCAGCTTAAGCATCATCGGCTCGTCGGATTCCGGCACGCCCAGGATCTGCATGATCACACGCAGCGGGTAGTGAAGGGCAACATCCTGCTGGAAATCGCACTCGCCGCCGAGGTCTTCCATCCGGTCAACGAATTGTTTGGCGATCGCGCGCACGCCCTCTTCGCGCTTCTTCACGTTCTGCGGCATGAACCATTCCTGGGTCAGGTGGCGCAGCTTGAAGTGCAGCGGGTCATCCAGCTGAACCAGGGTCTTCAGCAGGTGCGGCTGTCCGAACTGGGCATAAATGCCCTCTTCAGCCTGCTTGTAGGATAGCATCTCGCGCTCGCCATTGGTGAACAGCTTGTTCTGGCGGCTCACTTCCATGATGTCGGCATGCTTGGTCACGGCCCAGAATGGACGGAATGCTTCCGGCTCGCACCAGGCCAGCGGGTCTTCCGCGCGCAGTTTTGCGAAAGCCGCGTCGAGCTTTGCCTGATCGGCATAGACGGCCGGATCGACGATCTGGTCGCAGGTGGCCGCGGCCGCCGCGCTCATCGTCCGATCCGGGTCCATTTTGGTCTCGGGTGGGGTGGCAAGTGCGGTATCGGCCATGGGGCTCTCCGTCAGGATTGTCTGGGTTTGGGTTTCCTGTTTCCAAGTCTACTGGAACCGGGCCTTGTGCCAAGGCGTGACTTAGCGGCAGGTGCCGCACGTTTCGGCGCTTCCCGCAGCGGCTTGTTGGCGTCCGCAATCATGTGACCCACGGTTTCCAGCATCAGCTCAGGCGGAATCTCTTCCACAGCGCCGGGGCGCAGGTCGCCCAGCTCGAAGGGGCCGTAATTGATACGGATCAGCCGGTTCACGATCAGGTTCACGGCTTCCAGTGCGCGCCGCACCTCCCGCTTCTTGCCTTCGGTCAGTGTCACGGTCAGCCAGGAGTTCGCGCCATTCTCCCGGTCGAACACGGCCGTTATCGGCGCATAGTCCACGCCGTCGACCGAAATGCCTGCGGCAAGGTCGGCAATCTTGAAGTCGGTCACGGTGCCCTGCGCGCGCACGCGGTAGGTCCGCTCCAGCGCATTCTTCGGCAGCTCCAGTTCCCGCGCCAGCTCGCCATCATTGGTCAGCAGCAGCAGGCCCTCGGTCGTCAGGTCGAGACGTCCGACGGTCACGACGCGGGGCAGGGATTTGGGCAATTCGTCAAAGATCGTGCGGCGACCTTCCGGGTCGCTGTTGGTCGCGATCAGGCCAGCGGGCTTGTGATAGCGCCACAGGCGCGTCGGCTCAGGCGCGCTGATCGTCTTGCGGCCCACTTTGATGGTTTCCCGACCGGTTACCTTGAAAGCAGGAGAGGTCAGCTTGACGCCATTGACCACCACATCACCTGCCTCGATCATCCGCTCCACTTCGCGCCGCGAGGCGACGCCGGCGCGGGCGAGATACTTGGCAATGCGTTCGCCTTCGCTCCAGTCGGGCTCGGCCAGCGTCTTCGGGCTGTGTCCGGGCTTTTTCCGTGCTTTTTCCGTGCTTTTATTCGGGCTGTTCTGGGGGCGCGAACCGGGCTTGGCCTGGCGCGAGCGGCCCGTCTCTCGACGCTCCGTCATATGTCTGTCTTTCTTTGTTTATCCCACGAATTGCAGGATCGGGGCCGCTATAGCAAGTCCACTGAGGAATTCCATGGGAATCCACACCGGGATCATGCCGCTGCTGCGGTTCTTCTGCTTATCCAGCAACAGCGACAGCGTCCGCCCGAAGGCCGCGCCAATCCACCCCGCCGCCAGCGGAAGCACCACCAGAACGCTCAGCACGTTCACCTCGCTTTGCGACACCGTCAGCAACAGGGCCGCCGTCATCATGTGCGAAAACATGAACAGGCCGCCAAAGGTCGCCCGGAACTCCGAAAAACCGCCCGGCTTGTCCGGATCAGGATCCTCCACCAGCCTCACAATGCGGGCCATCCAGGCCGGTGACAGCATGCCCATGGCGCCTAGAACCGCGTAGGCGCCGAGAACGACAAGGGATATCACTTCGCCAATCTGCATCGAATTGCCTTCCTGTTTGCAATCTACCTAATCCGTTTGAGTGAAAAGCGTAGGGCGAAGGCATAAATTCACCGTCCCCACTGCTGTTTTCTTCAGCTTTGCGGCCTGCTGGCAGTATGCCCCCATGGCCCCGTCACGTAAGAAGGGAGTCAGGTAAAGACTCGCGCGATTGAAGGATAATTGATGGAACTGGCGATCCTTTTTTGCAGCCTTGTCGTGTTCGCCACTTTCGCGCTGATGCCTCTTGCCCACAAGGCGGGTGCCCCCATCCTGCTTGTCGTGCTCGGGCTCGGCATGTTGCTCGGCGTCGACGGCCCCGGCGGCATCCGTTTCTACAGTTACCAGACCGGCTTCAATCTCGGCAGCATCGCCCTCGCGATCATCCTCTTCGCCGGCGGCCTTGAGACAGAACGCGGCGTCATCCGCAGTGCGCGCAATTCCTCCATCATGATGGCGACAGTTGGTGTGCTCGTCACAGCGCTCGTCGTCGGCCTGTTCGCCACATATGTGCTCGGCATGCCACTACTTGTCGGGCTGCTGCTCGGCGCCACGGTCGCTTCGACCGATGCAGCCGCCACCTTCCTGCTGATCCAGCAGAGCAAGCGCGATATCGGCGACCGCGTGAAGAACACGCTCGTCCTGGAATCCGGCCTGAACGACCCGATGGCCATCTTTCTCGTCGTTGCCCTCACCACGATGGTCAATGGCGGCTTGCCGACCTCTGCGGGTGAAGCCGGCGGCTTCCTGGTGTTCCTCGTGGCGCAAATCGGTCTCGGCCTCCTGGGCGGCATTGGCGGCGGCCGGATCCTGACCTTCCTGATTGATCGCATGACTCTCCCCAACGGCACCTATCCTGCCATGGCGCTGGCCGGTGCAATGGTCATCTATTCTGCTGTGGCGCTGGTCGGCGGCAGCGGTTTCCTCGCCGTCTATTTTGTCGGCATCGCCATCCGCAACCGCCTGCGCCGTCCGCTCGACAATATCCTGAACTTCAACGAGGCCCTCCAGTGGATCAGCCAGATGGCGCTCTTCCTGATGCTGGGCCTGCTCGTGGCGCCCAGTCATCTCCTGAAGGATATCTGGGCTGCGCTCGCCGTGGCAGGCGTGCTGATGTTCGTCGCGCGGCCGCTGGCCGTCATGCTAAGCATTGGCTGGATGGGCTTTTCCTTCCGCGAGAACGTTTTCCTCAGCTGGGTCGGCCTGCGCGGCGCGGTCCCGGTCCTCCTTGCGATCTATCCCGTCATCACCCCTGGGCCGGTCACGATAGAGTTCTTCAACATCGTCTTCGTCATCGTGGTCACATCGCTCATTGCGCAGGGCTGGACCATCGTACCGCTGGCACACCTTCTGCGCCTGGGAAGCGACAAGACTGCGAAAGAAGACGCGGAACTTGAGGCCGTCACAGAGACCTGAGACCACGCCCCGTCAGTATTTCAGGTAGCCAAGGGTCGCCCGCACCACACGCGCCGACAGGGCCTTGCTGTCCGTTTCGCCTAACCGCCCTGCCGCATCAATCATGCCCTTGCTCATGGCTACAAGGTCTGCCGCTGCTTGATCAGCGAGAGGATAATCATAGCGACGCAGCAGCGAAGCAACCGCTGCCCGTATTTCATCGCCTATCTGCACGGTTTCGTCGAAGAGGTGCAGCGAATCCTCAAGATAATCCAGGGTTCTTGAAAGACGCGGGCGCTCCAGTTGATGCGCGACCGCCACTTCAATCAGCGCCAGCAGTGTCTCTTCCAGGGGGGCGGAATCCAACTCCAGCGCAACGCGGTTTACATTGTCCATCAGTATACCGCGCTCGCGCAGGGTCAGTTCGGCGAGGATTGCGCCCAGGTTGGGGAAGTACTGGTAGAGCGAACCGATGCTGATGCCTGCGGCCTCCGCGATGGCATTTGTGTTAACAGCGGCCAGCTCTTCCTGCTCGATAATGCGAGCAGCGGCTTCCAGGATGTCATCAAACATGGCCCGGGATCGTGCCTGCTTCGGGCGTTTGCGAACGCGGTCTGGGGTGGGTGTAATACGAGTTGTCATATGTGAGCGATAACTCGTATTTTCCGGGCATGCAAACGCGGAGAGCTTTCATGCCGACAACCTTTACAATCTTTGTTTTGCTCAAGGCCCAACCTGCCTGGCTGCGCCTGCCAAGGGAGGAACGTGGCCGCATTGCTGACCGGGCTTTTTCCAAGGCCCTTTCAGAGCATGCGATGGCCTTTCGCTACTTTGATGCCGAGGCCTTTTCGGCGCGCGCGAGCGATATCGCCCTGTTCGAGACAACTGACCTGCGGGCCTATTATTTCGCCATGGAACACCTGCGCGACAGCCCGATTTTCGCCGAGCCCTACTTCGAGATCGTCGATATCATTCCCGCGATTGAGGATGGCTATCAGGCCTTCGAAGCAGCGGCTGCCTAACCTGCCAGTTCCGTCAGCAAGACATGCCAGTGCTCCAGCGCGCCGGGAATGGAATCCACTGGCACGCGTTCGTTCAGGCCGTGGGCAAAGTCATCCGACGGCTTCATGAATATGCCGGAGACGCCATAGCTCGTAATACCCTGTCCCCGGAACAGCAGGCTGTCCGTGGTCCCGGCAGACATGCTGGGGATGATCGTCAGCCCCGGCGACTGGATATCGACAGCCTTGCGCACAGCCGCCATCAGTTCCGCGTCCAGCGGCGATGTCTCGCTCTGGGGATATTCGACCGGGAAGTTGACCTCCGCGCCATCGCCAACCAGTTCCTGCAGCTTGGCCTGAACACTTTTCGGCGAAACACCCGGGAATATCCGGCAGTTGATGTTCGCCGTCACGCGCTGGGGCAGGGCGTTCTGCGCATGCCCGCCTTCAATCTGCGTGACCACACAGGTCGTGCGAATCTGGCCAATATATTCCGGCTGTGCCGATAGCAGCGCCACGGCGTCTGCATCTTCCGGGTTCTCCGCAAACCGCGCCATCGCGGCGCCGAGCTCACCCGGCACCTGTTTCGCCGTCTCGCGGAAATAGGCCTGCGTCAGCTCGCTCGTCTGCGTCGGGAAGTCATAGGCCGCCACGCGCTCCAACGCTGCCGACATGTCGACGATGGCATTGCTGCCGGTCGGGCGGCTGGAATGTCCGCCGGGATTTGTGATCACGACCTCGAAATCGGCATAGGTCTTCTCGCCCGCCTGCAGGCTGTAATAGCGTGGTGTGCCCTCCTCGCTCAGCGTGCCGCCACCTGCATCCGCGTTCAGCACCATCCGGGCGCCTTTGAAACGCGGGGCAACAGACGCTGCTGTTTCCTGCGCGGTCTCCTCATCGCCCGTCAGGACAAGGATCATGTCATGCGCGGGCACAAAGCCTTCACGCTTCAGGCGCATCAGCGTGGTCACAACCATGGTCAGGCCATATTTGTTGTCCAGCACACCGCGCCCGTAATAATAGGTGCCATCGGTTTCCATCGTGAACGGGTCGCGCACCCAGTCGGCCGGGTCGGCTTCCACCACATCCATATGGGCGTTCAGCACGATGGGCGTGTCGCTGCTCTTGCCCGGATAGCGCGCAATCAGCGAGGCCGTCTCGCCCAGGGGCACGATCTCTATATCGGCTTTGGCAAAGCCCGCCGCTTCCAGCTCGCCGGCGAGGTAGGCCGCATAGGCCGGCACCTTGCCGCGCCCCGCCACCGTATCAAACGCCACCGACTTGCCCAGTATCTCGACCGCCTTGGCCACATCCGCCGGCTTGGCCTCAGCCTTTGCAGGCGCCGATACACAGCCCGCAAGCACAAGTGCGGCGAGGCTCGTCAGGACAATCTTGTTCATGGGGCGTATTCCTTGGCTATGCCTGAATCCTTATCGGGCAGCACAAGGCCAGGCAATTGCTTTCCCGAACAGCGCCCGCCTCCTTCAGGTAATGCCG